>ENA-OWNT01001207-OWNT01001207.1-seawater-metagenome-genome-assembly--contig:-NODE-1207-length-35210-cov-5.691287_pt1 | contig 35210 bp, 23 predicted proteins | sample MGYA00238136_ERZ651165 | MGnify/ENA primary metagenome ERZ651165 (study PRJEB26861, sample SAMN08777766) | seawater metagenome | isolation source: coastal seawater | place: USA: Florida | collected...
CTGGCCCACCACATCCTCACCATCGAAGACCCCATCGAGTTCACCTTCCGCGACCGCCGCAGCGTCATCAACCAGCGCGAGGTCGGCGTCGACTCGGCCGACTTCAAGAGCGCACTTCGGGCCGCCCTCCGCCAGGACCCCGACGCCATCCTCGTCGGTGAGCTCCGCGATGAGGAGACCGTCGAGATCGCCCTGCAGGCCGCCGAGACCGGGCATCTCGTGCTCGGCACCCTGCACACCCTCGATGCCCCCGAGACCATCAACCGCCTGGTCGGCTTCTTCGAACCCCACCACCAGCAGCAGGTGCGCTACCAGCTCGCCAGCGTGCTGTGTGCCGTGCTCAGCCAGCGCCTCATCCGCACAAAGGCCGGCGGTCGGGCAGCGGCAGTCGAGATCATGATGAACACCGGCAGCGTGTCCGAGTGCATCACAGACGCCTCCCGAGTGAAGGAGATCCCCGACCACATGGCGGCGGGCCGCAAGGTGTACGGCTCCCAGACCTTCGACCAGGCGGTGTATGGCCTGCTCAAGGCGGGCAGAATCACCGAGGCCGAGGCCCTCAAGTCCGTCAACAACCCCGATGAGCTGTCGTTGCGGCTCCGCGGAATCGGCGCCGACGACTGGGACTGAGTCCACTTCAGATCACAAGCCCCGCCCCGAGGCCACACGCTGAGCATGGCGGGGGTAGACACCCCGGTGAAGAAAGCCTTCCCGTCTGCGTCAGCGCGACGAAGACAGTGCTGGAGGCGGCGCAGTCTCATCTGTTGTCAGGTACGAACGAGGCGCAAACGACCGGTGATTCTCGGTGTTCAGCGGTGTACATTGCGCGCAAGCAAGGAGTCCGTGACATGCAATTTCACATGACCTCGGTCCGCAAGTCCGCGAGCACCGCATCTGTGCTCGCCCTCTCGCTCATGGCCGTCGGCTGCGGAGCCCCCCCAGAGGCACCGGCGAAGCTCGAGAACCTCTGCGACTACATCTTCGCCCACGCAGACGACGAGGAGCAGGACGAGATCGTCGCCGGACTCGAGAACCTCGACACCTGGCTGTCCAACGGCGACAACCTCGCGTCCACGGCCGAGGGCTACACCATCGACAAGCTCCAGAAGAGCTCGGTGAGCGACCTCAAGGGCCTCCAGAACCCCAATGTCAACGACCTCATGGGGGCGGCCGTCGCCATCCGCCACCCGCTGTCCATGAAGGAGGTCGCCAAGACCACCGTGGTCGACGACTGGGAGAAGGTCGCAGAAGGCCAATACGTCGAGTACAAGCGCAACTTCGGCGACCAGAACCCCGCCTGCTTCCCGAAGAAGAACTGCGAGGAGCTCACAGCCACCAGCTTCTCCGAGTCGAGCTGGGCGGGCCTCATCGACGTCTGGTCGAAGAACAAGATCGACTTCCGATGGATCTACTCGGAAGACAAGGACAAGTGGTACCTCATCCAGCGCAGCTGGCTCACCGAGCCCGCCACGGTCACCCCCGACAACTACGGCATCGAGGTCCATGGCCAGTACTTCCTGGCCACCACCATGAAGGTGAACGGCAAGACCGTGCGTCTCATGGCCACCTGGATCGACACCGACTACGGCATCATCCCCATCACCGAAGATGGCGCCAAGGGCGAGATCGTGAAGTCGATGCAGAAGCAGGGCGAGTACGTCAACGAGTGGAACGAGTAGGTCTCTTCCCCAAACCACTACCCGCCAAAGACGACGACCTCGGCCGGTCCCACTGGGACTTGCCGAGGTCGACTGCTTCTTGGCGAGCAACCGCCGAGCTGGCTCAGATCTCCAGCAGGATGCGCTCGGGGTTCTCGACGCACTCCTTGACGCGCACGAGGAAGCTGACGGCCTCCCGACCGTCGATGATGCGGTGGTCGTAGGACAGCGCGATGTACATCATCGGACGAATCTCGACCTTGTCCCCCACCGCCACCGGACGCCGCTGGATGGTGTGCATTCCGAGAATACCCACCTGCGGGGGGTTCAGGATGGGGGTGGACATCAGCGACCCGAACACACCACCGTTGGAGATGGTGAAGGTGCCGTCCTTGAAGTCATCCAGGCTGAGCTTGCCATCCCGGCCGCGCAGCGCGAGCTCCGAGATGGCCGACTCGGTCTGGGCCATGCTCAGGCGGTCGGCATCGCGCACCACCGGCACCATCAGGCCCCGCTTGGTCGAGACCGCCACCCCGATGTTGTAGTAGTGCTTGTAGATGACCGCCGGCCGCGCGGGGTCGGAGGTGTCGATCTCGGCGTTCACGGCCGGGAAGGCCTTGAGGCCCTCGATGACAGCCTTCACGAAGAACGACATGAAGCCCAGCTTGAAGCCGTTCTTCTTCACGAAGCGCTCCTGGTACTGCTTGCGCAGCGCCATCACGCGCGTCATGTCGATTTCGTTGAAGGTGGTGAGCATGGCCGCGGTCTGCTGAGCTTCCACCAGCCGGCGGGCGATGGTGCGGCGCAGTGGCGACATCACAACGCGCTCGGTGCGGGCGGAGCTGTCGACTGGCGCCGCGGCGACAGGGGCGGGTGCCGGAGCAGGAGCTGCCTTGGCGGAAGCGGCGGCTTCAACATCCTTCGAGAGCACGCGGCCCCGCACGCCAGTACCAGACACCGAGCCGATGGCGATGCCCTTCTCCGCAGCCACCTGACGGGCGGCGGGCCCGGTCTGGGGACCCTTCGACGACGCGGCGGGGGCTGCAGGCGTGGGCGCCGAACCTCCACCCGCCGGAACCGAGGCGCTGGTGTCTACGAAGGCGATGGTGGAGCCGATGGGCACTTCGTCGCCCTCTTCGGCCACGAGCTCGACGACCACGCCGGACACCGGCGAGGGCACCTCGAGCGAGGCCTTGTCCGAGTCGACCTCGAGCAGGGTCTCCCCTTCCGAGACGGCCTCACCGACCTTCTTGAACCACTGCGCAATGAAGGCAGATGTGATGGACTCACCAATGGTGGGGACGACCACGGGGGTGCGAGTGTCCGACATGGGAGGGCAGCTCCTGGAATGCGATGAAGAAGTTGTGCTGGAGACGATGGACGGTGACTGGCACCGTCGCTGGGGTCAGGCGAGGGATTCGGGGGACAGGGCGTCGTCGACGAGCTGGGCTTGCTGGGCCTTGTGCTTGTCGGGGAAGCCCGTGGCGGGAGATGCGGCGACGGGACGGCCGGCGTACTCGGGCACGCGGCCCAAGGCGCCGAACAGCCACTCGTCGACCATCGGCCAGGCGCCCATGTTGCGCGGCTCCTCCTGACACCAGACGACCTCGGCGCCCTCGGGGTAGCCGGCCAACAGTGCGCGAATTCGGTCTGCCGGGAAGGGATAGAGCTGCTCGAGACGCACGATGGCGATGTCTTGAATGCCCCGCGCTCGACGGGCCGCGCGCAGCTCGTAGTAGACCTTGCCCGAGCAGAACACCACCCGGCGAACCTTCGAAGCGTCGATGTCGTCGTCGGTCTCGGGGAGTACCCGCTGGAAGCGGCCGGCGGACAGCTCGGTCAAGGTGGACACGCACTCGCGGTGTCGGAGCAGCGACTTGGGCGACATCACCACGAGCGGCTTGCGGACCTTGAGGTGGCACTGGCGCCGGAGCAGGTGGAAGAAGCTCGCCGGCGTGGAGCAGTTCGCCACGATGATGTTGTCTTCGGCGCAGCCCTGCAGATACCGCTCGAGGCGTGCGCTGGAGTGCTCGGGCCCCTGGCCCTCGTAGCCGTGGGGCAGCAGCATCACCACGCCGGAGCACCGCTGCCATTTCTGCTCGCCCGACACGATGAAGTTGTCGATGATGATCTGGGCACCGTTGGCGAAGTCGCCGAACTGGGCTTCCCAGAGCACCAGGTGGTCGGGCGACTCCAGGCCGTAGCCGTACTCGAAGCCGAGCACCGAGGCCTCGGAGAGGATGGAGTTGTAGACCTTGAACGAGCCCTTCGCGCCGGTGAGGTGGTCGAGGGGGTAGTGGTCCTCGCCGCTGAGAATGTCGGTGAGCGCGGCGTGCCGGTGGGAGAATGTGCCCCGTCCCGAGTCCTGGCCGGACAGGCGCACGCTCATGCCCTCGTGGACCAGGCTGGCGTAGGCGGCCTGCTCGGCAACCGCCCAGTCCACCGGGTGCTGGCCTTCGACAATGGCCATCCGCTGCTTCATCAGCCGCACAATCTTGCGGTGCGGGTTGAAGTCGTCGGGGAGGGTGTTGGCCTGCCGCAGCAGCTCGATGAGCAGGTCGTGGTCGAAGGAGGTGTCCACCTCGTCGTGCACGCTGCCGCCCACGAAGTCCTTCCACAGGGAGATGACCTCGGGCCGCGCGCTCGTGTTGAGGTTGGGGTCGGGCAGCTCCTCGCGGAGGCAGTCCTCCAAGCGGGCCAGGCTGTCGACCGAGATGCGCTCGGCCTCGTCGTGGGTGAGGTCCCCCAGCTTCTCCACCATCTTCTTCGCGTAGACCGCCCGCGGCGTGGGCTTGCGGCGGATGGCGTCGTAGACCAGCGGCTGGGTGAAGCTCGGCTCGTCGCCTTCGTTGTGGCCGTGCTTGCGGTAGCAGTACATGTCGATGATGACGTCCTGGTGGAACGTCTGCCGCCACTCGGTCGCGATGCGCGCCACTGCTGCGACCGCTTCCACGTCCTCGCCGTTGACGTGGAAGATGGGGACCTGGAGCATCCGCGCGACGTCGGTGCAGTAGTCGGTGGACCGGGCGTCCTTGGGGGAGGTTGTGAAGCCAATCTGGTTGTTCACGATGATGTGGACAGTGCCCCCGGTGCGGTAGCCGGCCAGCTGTGACAGGTTGAGGGTCTCGGCCACGATGCCCTGGCCCGCAAATGCAGCGTCGCCGTGCACAAGCACCGCCATCACGCCGGTCTCGCTGCCTTCGCCGCGGCGGTCCTGACGCGCCCGCACCCGGCCTTCCACCACGGGGTTCACCGCCTCGAGGTGAGACGGGTTGAAGGCCAGCGAGATGATGACCTCGCGGCCGTGGCTCGTGGTGTAGGCGTGGCTGTACCCGAGGTGGTACTTCACATCGCCCGACGACTTGGACAGCGGGCCCTTCACACCGCCCTCGAACTCCTCGACGATCTGGCGCACCGACTTGTCGAAGATGTTGGCGAGCACGTTGAGGCGCCCGCGGTGGGCCATGCCGAGAATGGCCTCGTCAACGCCCTGATCGGCCGCCGCGCACAAGATGAAGTCGAGCAATGGCACCAGGGTCTCGGCTCCCTCCACGCTGAAGCGCTTGGTGCCGGGAAAGCGGTTGTGGAGCAGGCGCTCGAAGTTCTCGGCGTCCGACAGCAGCCGCAGAGCGTGGAGGTCCTGCTCGCGGTTGAGGATGGGGCTGTCCTGCAGAGTCTCGATGCGCTTCTGCAGCCACCGCTTCTTGTGGATGTCGCCGATGTTCATGAACTCGACGCCGAAGCCGCTGCAGTAGGCCTTGCGGCAGCGGTCGATGATGTTGCGGAGCGTGGTGAACTCCGGCACACCGAACAGGGGTTCGCCCGCGACGGTCTCGTCGAGGTCGTGGGGGGACAGGCCGTAGAAGTCGAGCGTGAGCTCGGGGTGCGGCTCGGGAATCTGGAAGCCGAGGGGGTCGATGTGGGCTTCGCGGTGGCCCCGCACCCGGTACGCGTTGATGAGCTGGGCCACGGCGGTCTGTCGACGAGCGGCGGCGAGCACCTGGGCGCGGGTGGCTGGAGCCCCCTGGCCAGCGGGATTGAACACCGACCGCGGCGGCCTGCTCGGACCGATGCGGACCGGTGGCTCCTCGGCATCCATGCCGGCGAACAGTGCGGCCCAGTCGGCGGTCACCGAGGCGGGATCGCTCTGCCAGGACTGGTACAGAACGTCGACATATGCCGCATTGTCACCCGACAGCAGGCTGGCAGGCGCAGGGCGGGTGGTGGCGGTGGGGCTGGTGTCGGACATCGGGACTCGCAGGGCGGATTGGGGAGGGCGCCGAAGGGTGTGGGTGGCGTCCGTCGACAGATCGGGCTTGGACGAGTGCGGCGCGACCGCGGCGGTGTGCCGGAATGGGGTCGAGCCTGGATGGCCGGGGAGACTCCCCGTGGGCGTCGCGACTTCGTGTCGGCCGAACGGCCGGGAGGCTGAACCCGGATCGGGTCCTGGGGACTGCACGGGGCGGTCCCCCTCCTGCCGAGCCCTGTACGACTCCGCGACGACGGCCCGGGCCCTATCCGATGCGCGCGGCGACACGAACCCCTTCCGCAACTCGGTCCACCCGAGTGACAGCGAGCGTCGGCGACACTGGCACTTGTGAGGCGGATGCAAGGCCACAGTCCGGCCCTGCGGGAATGCTTCCGACCCACCGAGGTGTCACCGGGCCGAGACACCGGGCGGCGCCTGCCGACCGCACCCGACAGGTTGGTCGACGCACCCCCCGGAATCCGCTACCAGGGGGCGCGCTCGCGACCTGGATGCCCAACCGCCCCCGCGCCATCCAAACGTGCCCCCCGCGCCCACACCCGGCCCCGCCGGACAGCCACCCTTCCGGTGGCCCAGGAGGACCTGCATGCTCACGCTCGCCCTCGGACTCGCACTCTCCGGTCCGGCCGCCCACGCCGGCAAGTGCGATGGCTACATCCGCCAGGCCGAGTCGGCCGAAGGTGAGGCCCTCGTCGCCGCCTTCTCGAAGCTCGTGGCATGCGACAAGGAGCAGGCCTCCCAGTCCTACAAGGACGCCTTCCTCCGGCGCGCATCCGACCTCGACACCCTCCACCTGCTGTCCATGGCCGCCATCGACGCCGATGTGTGGAACCCCGTCTGGAAGCAGCTCGAGTTCGTGAAGGACTACAGCCTCCGCAACGAAGTGACGGTTCGCATCGGCCAGGAATGCGCCGAGAACGACAAGATCACCAAGTTCCTCCAGATGTCCTACGTCGCCCTTCGGGACATCGAGTTCGAGCGCTGGAAGAAGGCGTTCGTCTCCTGCGAAGACGCCGCACTCGCCGAGTGGATGAAGGGACAGGTCGAAAAGCCCCCCGAGAAGCAGTTCGACGAGAAGTACAACGCGCTCGTGGGCATCTACACCGACAAGGCCCGCAAGGACGCCCTGCCCTCTCTCACCAAGGGGGCCATCGCCGCCGCCGAGAAGGGTCCCTTCGACGTCATCCTCATGCAGATGGACACCGCGGTCACCCCCGAGCTGGGTGCGGAGGTGCCTGCCTCCGACAAGGCCGCGCTCGAGGCCAGCCTCGTCGAGGTCGCCACCAACGTCGGCACCGACAAGGCCCGCGTGGTTGCCGACCGCCTGGCCAACGCCGGCGCCGAGACCGCCGCGGCCCGCCTGCTTCCCCGGCTCTACCCCGACCGGGTGCAGCCCGGCGGCAAGTTCCTCTACGGTGCAGCCAGCATCGAGGCCGGCGACTGCAGCGGGGAGAAGACCGCGGTCATCCACCTCGCGCAGGTCACCGAACCCGGCAAGCGCTGGAACGTCCTCAAGGACGTCGAAGCCCCGATGCGTGCGGTGAAGCCGAAGCTCAAGAAGTGCAAGAGCGAAGGCGAGTGGCCGGTCGCGACCACTCCCGAGCCCCTCAAGTCCGCCAAGGATGTCGAGACCTGGCTGGGTGAGCTCGAGAAGAACTGGGCCGACAAGGGCTACGAAGTCAAGGTGCAGAAGGAGAAGTCGGTCGGCCTCAACTGACCGTCCACTGCACCCAACGGGCCCGCCTGCTCAGCAGTGCGGGCCCGCTCCGTTACCGGGATGTGGTTCTCAGGACAGTGCTTCTCAGCGAAGTCCCGCCAGTCTCCGCGCATCCCGGGTGGCACGAAGCACCGGTCAGGCGTCGTCGGTCCGCCGGGTGACCTTTCGCACGAGCCGCCGCACCCGTCGCCCGATGCCCTTCACCTCGGGTCGGTCCTGTACTGGCTGACCAAGGTCGGCGAGGAGCTGACGGGCAGCCGCCGAGCTGGCGTCGAAGCGCAGGGTCTCTCGAAGGTGTCGGACAGCCGGACCAAGCTGCCCATCGCGCACGGAGCGGCGGGCGAGCTCGAGGTGGATGCGCGCCCTGGCCTGGGGGTCGGACTCGTCGAGCAGGCGGTGCTGCAGCTCGGCCACGCGGGCGTCGGAAGGCGGAATGGGCATGGAGGACGGCATCTGGAGGCGACTAACGACCTTGATGCGCCAGTTCGCGCGCTTGTCGTCGGGGCCGACGATTTGTTGACGGGTGACGTAACGAATCGTCTGGATCACCCTTGGGCACGCTCGACAGACGGAATAGTCGGCGGCCGCCAGGTCCCCCTCCCCTTCCGCTTCTGGGCAATGCGAGATTCCACCTCAAGGCAAGCCTTGACGTGTCGATAGTGACCCCGTAGACTGGTCGCCGCTTCCGCCCCGTCCCCACTCCCGCCCCGGATCCCACCATGGCCCGCTCTCTCAGCGTCAAGCACGAAGAGGCTCCCGCCACCTCCCCGCTGCTCAACTTCTTCCTCCTGCTGGCGTTCAGCTGGATGGCCCTGGCCGCAGTGGCGAGCAGCTTCGCCGGCCAGGCCGACGCCCCCGAGCAGCCCGTGGTGGTCGACGCCGAGTGAGACTGTCCACATGGTCTTCAAGCCCGCTTCGGCGGGCTTTTGTCGTTCTTGCATCGCGTGAACTGTGTTCCAGCGCGGATCTTGGCGGGCAGGTCACTCCAGATCGGTCTGCCCCAGCCGCACCTCGGTCGGTTCTCGGAGCCCCTCCCGCAGTGGCCAGGCCCGGTCCCCACCCGGCAGGTCGAGGCCGCGTCCGAGCACCTTGTCGAGCGCACGGATGGGCGTCACGGGGGATGGACAGCGGTCCCGGTGCAGAATGATCCAGTCGAAGCCCTGGTCCCGCAGGTCGGCAATCATCGGTCCGGCCTTCTTCTTTGACGGGGTGCCCAGCCCCCGCATGTCGGGAGGGGGCTGGTAGTAGGGCGGCAGGGTGGTGGACAGCAGGCAAGCGGCGTCTACGGGTGCGACGAGGTGCGACGAGGCCAGCAGTGCGTCGACCCCTTCGTAGTTCTCGGAGACGGGGCGACCGTGCCCGACCTGCCAGCGGTTGTACTGCCGGGGCGGCGTGTCGGTGAAGTCCTTGCGGCCGTTGTCGAACGGCAGCTGCACGAGACCTCCTTTTCCTGCGAGAACGTCGATGGAGGCTGGCACATCCAGCGGGTAGGCGGCCCGAGGCCACGCAGTGGGCGAGCCCACGATACTGTCCACCAGAACTGCGGCCACCACGACGTGGCTCCACGCCAGGCGCCGACACAGCACACCCGCCCCCACCCCGGCAGCCACGCCGACGAAAACGGTGGCTGGCCCCACCGCACGGAACCAGTGCGACATGCCGGTGAGCGCGGGAATGACCTCGACGAGGGTCTTCGCGGGCCCAGGAAAGCCCCACGCCTTGCCGCCGATGCTCGGCCAGTACCCGAGCGCCAGCACCAGGAAGGGCGCAGCGAGCCCCAGCAACGGCAGGCCGACCCTGGGACGTCGCAGCACCGCCACGACCGCGAGAGCCAGGACCACCACCCCGAGGTAGGTCGCCTTCGACGGACTCACGACCTCGGGGTGCGGCAGCACGAAGGTGAGCAGGTCGACACCAAAGACCGGCAGCTCGCCCCAGTCCGGACGCGGTCCTGGTGGCCCCGGTGAAGGCAGTCGCCAGCGCGGCTCCCATTGGGCGCGGTGGGGCAGAAAGCTCAGCAGCGATGGCAGCACCATCACCAGGCCGATGAAGCCCTGCCAGATCAGCCCGGCCCGCCGCTTCCAAAGCACCATGGGCACCACCACGAGGAGCTCCAGCACCAGCCCGTAGAAGGCGTGGTACCAGCCCGACAGGGCCACCGCTCCCAGTGTGAGTCCCGCGCCCACCGCCGACCAGGCGCGCCCCGTTCGTGCGTGGTGCAGCAAAAACGCGACGTGCAGCGACATCCAGCCCAGAGGCCAGGACTCGGTGATGCCGAAGTCCATCACGCCACCGAGGAAGGGGGCTGCTCCACACGCGACCATGGCGACGCGCGCGCCGGCGGGCGAGGTGAGCTGCCGCGCCAGCGTGTACCCGCCGACCATCGCCAGGAGCAGGTTTCCCCACACCATCATCCGCCAGCCCAGGCCTGGGGAGAGCCACGCCCCCATCAAGTAGAAGGGCAGGTTGATGGGGTCCATGAGCGGCACGGGCACACCTGCCGGCGCGTTGCCGAGCGCCCCCTCCACCCCCACGAGCTGCTGAGAGGCCCGCCAGAACATCCAAAGGTGGTTGTCGGTCTCGCCGAGTGAGTTTCCCAGGATGGCGTCCCAGTGCGTGGTCTCCGGTATCGTGAGCACAACTGCCGCCACGAGTGCCCACACCACCGTGCCCCGCAGTCCAGCTTCCGCTGCTGCACGCTCCCGAATGGCCGTGCGCACGCGATAGACGGTGCCCCTGACCCGGGAGGGGTCCCCGTGCAGACCACCGCCGACCGGCTCCCCGCCGCTCACCGTCCCGAGACCCTCGTGGTGGCCGAGCCCGACGATGCCTTGAGGGCCCGACTCGGCGACGCACTGCGCATCGACCACCGCGACCTGCGTCTGTGTCGAACCGCCCGCGAGGCGCTGAGCCTGGTCGCGGAGCTGTCACCTGATCTCGTCATCACCAGCCTCGAGCTGCCAGACCTGTCGGGCCCGCCTATCATCGAGGTGCTCTGCGAGCGGCATCCGGGTCTGCCGGTGTTGGCTCTCACCACCCGCCCCTCCCTCCAGCGTGGGGTCGCAGCCATTCGGGCGGGCGCCACCGACGTGCTGCAGAGCCCCGTGCATCCCAAGCTCGTGCTGGATGTGGTCGACCGGGCCCTGGCCGAGCGCCGGTCGAGGCTCGACGTCGAAAACGCCAAGGCAGTCGCCCGGGCGGGCTTCTCACGCTTCTTGTCCCGCAGCCCCCGCATGCACGAGGTCTTCGACCAGATCGCGGCTGTGGCCCCGACCGACGCCACAGTGCTCATCCGCGGAGAGACGGGAACGGGCAAGGAGCTGGTCAGCCGGGCCATTCACGACCACAGCCGGCGGGCCGGCCGTCCCTTCATCGCCGTCAATTGTGGCGCCTTCGCCGAGTCTCTGCTGGAGTCGGAGCTGTTCGGCCACGAGCGGGGCGCCTTCACCGGAGCCGCCGGGCAGCGACGCGGCCTGTTCGAGATGTCCGACTCGGGCACCCTCTTTCTCGACGAGCTCGGGGAGACGAGCCTGAGCGTGCAGGTGAGCTTGCTGCGGGTGCTGGAGACGCGGCGGGTGCGACGGGTGGGCGGACATGCCGAGGTGGCAGTGGACACGCGCATCGTGGCAGCCACGCACACCCGGCTCGAACAGGCGGTGGAGCAGGGCGACTTCCGCGAAGACCTCTACTACCGGCTCAACGTCTTCCCCATCCAGCTGCCCCCTCTGAGAGAGCGCCGGGAGGACATCCCCATCCTCGCGCGCCACTTCATCGACGCCGCCTCCGAGGACTTCGGCATCTCCGCTCCGGAGGTCCCCCCCGACGTGATGGACCAGCTGGTGCGCTACGCGTGGCCCGGCAACGTGCGCCAGCTCCGGGGGCTGTGCGAGCGCTTCGTCATCCGCGCCCAGGGCAGCCCGCTGTCCGTCGCCAACCTGCCCTGGACCGATGCCGACATGTCCGCGCCCATCGCCCCGGTCGACATGGACATCGACCTGGCCGTCCCCCTCAAGGACACCCTCGACCGTCACCGAGAACAGCTTGAACGCGCCTACCTCCACCGCATGCTGGCCGCCCATGGAGGCCACCTCAGCCAGACGGCGGATGCGGCCGGGATCACAAGACGCACGCTCTACAACCGCATGCGCGCACATGGTCTCGACGCCGAGGACTACCGCGGGCGATGATACGCGGCGCCGTCGCCCGCCCCGGAGCGTGACATGAACCGGTCCCTCTTCCTGCTCGTCCCCCTCAGCCTCGCCGCACTGGGGCTCGCATCCTGCAAGGGCGACGACGACGGCAAGTCCGCCACGCCGAATCCCGAAGACCCCGTCCCCCTCACGGCAGGCGCGCCGAACGCTGGCATGGCCGATGCGTTCCTCGACCTGCCCGTGGGCACCCCGATGGGCGGCTACACCGAGCGATGCGAGTGCTTCGGCGGCAACGTCATTCGTCAGGAAGACCTCGACAACCGCGACAGCGCCTACACCCTGAGCTTCGTCCCCTCGGCCGGCATCCAGACCCGTCCCCACGCCGCAGCCCTGTGGCTCGACAACGGCGACCAGGCCATCGTGATGGTGAAGACGGACGCCATCTACGCCTACGAGGGCATCGTGGAGGCCCTCGAGGAGCGCCTGTCCACCGAGACCGGCGAGGACCTCTACGGCCGCGTCACCTTCAGCGTGAACCACTCCCACGCTGCGCCCGCCAACTTCGACAAGGGGATGACCTGGTTCCTCGGCGGCGACCGCTTCAACCAGGAGGTCTTCGACCGGCTCGTCGACCAGCTCACCGACATCAGCCTCGATGCCTACGATAGCCGTCAGCCGGCCGCCATCGGCATCGGCCAGGCCAAGGACTGGGACCCCGACGACCGCGTCTACAGCGACCGCCGTCCCGAAAACGACGACATGGAGTTCTTCTCCGACGTCCCCGTGGGCCCCTACAAGGACCCCAACCTCACCGTGCTGCGGGTCGACACCGCCGCCGGCGACCCCATCGGCCTGTTCTACGCCTTCGGCATGCACGGCACCTCGCTCGGCGGCTCCAACGCGATGTGGTCCACCGAGGCCCCCGGCCACACCGAGTACGCCCTGCTGGAGCGCTTCGAACAGCCCATCGTCGTGGGCGCCATGCAGCATGGTGGCGGCGATGCCAGCCCCCGCGGGGTCGACCGGGAGTACGCCCGCCTGGAGAGTGTGGGGACCCTCGCCGCCGACGCCATCTACGCCTTGTGGGAAGTCACCCCCACCTCCACCGACGCCATCATCCTCGAGACGGTCACCCAGGCGGTCCCGACGGCCCGCGATGAGATTCGGGTCACGCGCGGCGGCACCGTCGACTGGTACTACGCCCCCTACGACCCCGAGATGCTGCCCGACGAGCAGATCTACGGCCCAGATGGCGAGGTGCTCTCCCCCATCGACGAGTTCAACACCGAGTTCGGCGGCGCCTTTTGCGGCGACGAGACACCGCTCATTCCCGGCTACGACGTCGGCAGCGACACCTATCCCTACTCGTCGTGCGTCGACGTGGGCACCATCGGCAACGTCATCGCCACCTTCTTCGACCTCGGCGAAGCCCAGCTTCCCCTGGCCGAGAGCCTGCGGGCCACCACCACCGCCAGCATGTGGTCTGGCGTCACCGTGCGCAAGCCCGACGGCTCTGTGGTGCAAGACGACGTGCTGTGGGGCTTCTTCCCCGGAGAGACGACCGCGGTCTACACCGAAGCCTTCCGCCAGCGCGCGGAGAGCCAGCTCGGCATCACCACCGCCATCCCGATTGGCTACTCCCAGGACCACGAGGGCTACCTCATGATCACGGAGGACTGGCTGGCCGGCGGCTACGAGCCCAACATCAACATCTGGGGACCGCTCCAAGGAGAGCACATCCTCGAGCATGTGCTCGACATGTCCGGCACTCTGCTCCTCACCAACGATGTGGCCGAGCCGATGGACCCCGACGGTCTCTACACCAACAGCGTCTACGACCTCGAGATCCTGCCCCCGCGTCCGCCCGAACAGACCCCCACCGCGGGCACCCTGGTGGACAGCCTCCCCGAGTACCTCTGGACGCCTCTGCACGAAGACCTCGCCATCGTGGCCGACGCCGCCGACGAGGTCCCCCGCGTGCAGGGCAGCGTGCAGCTGGTGTGGGAGGGCGGCGACCCCGGCGTCGACACCCCGGAGGTGGTGCTGGAGCGCTTCGACGAGTCCACCGGCAACTGGGCCGAGGTGACCACCAACACGGGCATTCCCGTCACCGATGCCCTGCCCGACATCCTGCTCGCCCACACCCCCGACCCCCTCTACCCCTGGGACATCGCCCAGACCCATGTGTGGTGGGCCGGCTGGCAGGCCGTCGCCCATGGTGCCGACCGTGGCGCGCTTCCCACCGGCACCTACCGCCTGCACGTCTACGGGAAGACCTACGCTGGCGGCGCGGGCGAGTGGCCCTGGCCGAGCGACCCCTATGAGGTCACAAGCAACGAGTTTACCGTCACTGAGGCTGTTCTCGACCTGTCTGTGGCCACCGACACCGTGTCGGTCTCGCTCACCGCACCCAGCTGGGGCTTCCGCCTCATCGACGTCGACGGCAGCAGCCGCGGGGCCAACCCGGTCCCCTCCGCCACCTTCTCGTGGGAGCTTGGCGACGGCAGCTATGTCGACGAGGCCCTGGAGGCCGGCTCGACCGAAGGCGGCTGGAGCGTGTACGCAGCCACCCCGCCCGTCGATGCCGTGGGCCTCACGGTGACCGACGCCGACGGCAACTTCGGCACCGTCGCGCTCTGATGCAGAAGTTCATCGCCGTGGCCGGCAACATGGGGGTCGGAAAGACCTCCCTCGTGCGCTTTCTACACGACAAGTACGGCATCGAGCCGGTCTATGAGCCGTACATGGACAACCCCTACCTCGACGACTTCTATGTCGACATGAAGGCCTGGGGCTTCCACAGTCAGATGTACTTCCTGAGCCACAAGTTTCGGCTCCATATGGAGCTGTCGCGCAGCGATGGGGCGTGCGTTCAGGACCGCACCATCTACGAAGACGCCGAGATCTTCTGCACCAACCTCTACCGGGGGCGGAAGATGAAGGCGCGCGACTATGAGACCTACATGGAGCTCTACCGCACCATGGAACAGGTCCTCCAGCCGCCCGACCTCATGATCTACCTGCGCTGTTCGGTGCGGGCGATTCGCAAGCGAATCAAGGGACGGGGACGGCCCAGCGAGCAGCAGATCCCGGCCCGCTACATCCGGCGCCTCAACGACCTCTACGAGAACTGGATCGACGGCTGGACGCGCTCTCCGGTGCTGGTGTGGGACAGCGAGAACATGGACTACCTCACCGATCTCGCCGACCGCATCGAGTTCCAGCGCAGCATCGAGAAGTTCCTGTAGCCGTGGCCCCTCCCGGATGTGTGGTGTTCGACCTGGGCGGGGTCCTCATCGAGCTCGACACCGACCGCCTCCTCCAGCGGCTGGGCTGCACGGGTCGTCGGGCCGACTGGCATGCCTGGATGCTTCACTCGGCCGCTGCCCAGGACTTCGAGTGCGGACGGGTGCAGGGGGGGACCTTCGCGCGCCGGGCCATCGCCGAGCTCGGGCTCGACATCTCCGTGGAGGCCTTCGGGGCCGCATTCTCAGAGTGGGTACGGGGCCCCTTCGCCTCCAGTCGGTCGCTTGTGGGCGCCGTGACAGTGGACGCGGTGTGCTTGTCGAACTGCAACGCGCTGCACTGGGACCGCTTGAAGGGACAAGGCGTCCACCGCTGGTTTTCGCGGTGCTTCATGTCCCACGAGCTGGGTGCGGCCAAGCCGATGGACGCGGCGTTTGCGGCGGTCGAGCGCGAGGTGGACGGCCCACTGCTGTTTCTCGACGACAACGAGGTGAATGTACACGCAGCGCGCGCCCGTGGTTGGGACGCGGAGCGGGTGGACGGTCCTGAAGCCGCTCATACGGTGCTGGCTGTGCGGGGTCTGCTCAGGAGGTGAGGCTCAGATGCCCGATGCCATCGTGAAGGTGGGCATGTAGAGCGCAATCACGGTCACGCCGAGCACGGGCAGGGCGAGCATGGCCGTCCACCGAATCACCTTGCGGCCGTGGGGCGGGTCTTTGAGGTAGAGACCGACCCCCCCGAGGGTGCCCAGCAACAGCAGTCCAAAGGGGACCATCCACAGGTCGAGAACGAGCTGGGTGGACGCCGGGAGCACCACTCCGAACTCCGCGTACATCTCTTGAAAGGCCTGCGCGGCCCACAGCACCCCGAGGGCCATCACGATGGCCAGCGCCGACAGGATGTCGAGAATGGTGCCGGTTTCGTCGGCGTCAGGTGCGTCCATTCGTCCCCTCTCCACGGGACCAGATCGAGGCCCCCGCAGGTTGTAGCGCCGGTGTCGTCAGCGAGACGTCAAGCCCGGTTGCCACCCCACCCTCGGCGAGTGGAGCGGTGCCCGCGAATCCGCTATTCCGCCCGCCACGACCCATGTCTGGGTCTCGCCTCATCTCGCTCCTGGAGCGTCCATGACCCCGTCCTTGTTGCTGCTCGCCGGTCTCTCTGTCGCCTCCGCGGGAACCCCGCGTGCATCGAGTGAGCTGAAGAACGACAAGGGGCACTTCTCCGCCCGAAACGCCTTCGACGGCCTGCTCGCCACCTCCTGGGCCGAAGGCGCCAAGGGCAACGGCAAGGATGCCTGGCTGGAGCTCGACCTCATCCGGGCCTCTCAGATCGACACGGTCTCCATCTGGCCGGGCGATCTGTCCAGGGGCGAGAAGTCCCAGGTGGAGTACGCGCGGCCGGCCCGCGTGCAGATCTACGTCGACGGCAAGCCCGCAGGCGACGAAGTCCGCATCGACGAAGGGGTGCGCCGGGTCGACATCCCGGTGGGCGTGAAGGGCCGCAAGATGCGCGTCCACGTCGTGGAGTCCGAAGAGGGCTACGTCTTCCAGGACCTCCACATCGCCGAGGTCTCCATCAACTACCTGCAGGAAGACCCCGCCAAGACCGCCAAGCTGGAGGCATGGCTCGGCACCTCCACCGGCAAGCGCGCCAAAGACGCCTGGAAGGACGAGCTGAACGCCGCCTACGAAGCCTGCAAGGCGGCCGACTTCGGCGACCGCGAGAACTTCGCCTTCCTCGCAGATGCCGTGGCCGACGGGGCCCAGTTCCTGCGTCCGATGGTGAACCGCTACGTGCCCGAGGGCTACCGTGCCCAGGCGATGAAGTCGTCGAAGCGGGCCCAGAAGGCCGTCCGCCTGCTGAAGGACCCCAACGCCATCCCCTCGCTGCAGCTCGCCAAGACCCGGGCCCATGGCGAACAGGCCGTCTTCATCCAGGAGCAGGTCGAGATCTTCGGTGCCTACGGCGACCTCATCGGCGGAAAGAACCGCAACGTGGGCTACTGGGGCGAGCCCGGCTTCGTGCTCGGCGGCCTCCAGAGCTTCGGTGAGCCGCTCAACCTGGAGTCCAACCGCGACGGCCAGGTCTACATCGCCGACCTCGGCAACAACCGCATCCAGCAGTTCGCCGACAATGGCAAGCCCATGCGTCAGTGGGGCCCCGCGCCCGACATCACCAACCGCTTCTTCTCGATGAGCCGCGAGTGGTACGCCAGCGGCGCCGCCCCGGGCGAAGAGAGCGGCCAGTGGGTCACGCCCATCGACGTCGACATCGTTCCCGAGAAGGAAGGCGACGGCTTTGTGGGCATCGACGCCCTGGGCCGCGTGCAGGTCTACGACATGGAGGGCCGCCGCAAGATCTCGTGGACCGTGGAGACCCGGCGCGACCCCCGCCCCGGTGTGGGTGGCGAGGCCTACGTCGCCTGGAACGCCAAGAAGAAGCAGCTGCTCACCATCATGGAGGACGAAGCGGTCGTCTACACCCTGGAGAGCGAAGAGGTGGCCCGCTGGGAGGTCGCCGACGGCACGCCCAACGCAGTGGAGGTGATGCCCAACGGCAAGCTGCTGATGGCCTTCGGTCGCGAGGTCATCATGTACAGCATGGACGGCTTCCGCCACGGCACGGTCATCCCCTACGAGCAGCTCGACGAAGGCTTCGAGGACATGGACATCACCCGCGACGAGGAGGGCGCCCTCTGGCTGCTCACCGACACGGGCTACGTCCACAAGTTCAAGAACCTCAAGAAGAAGGAGTTCGCTCTCAAGGTCATCGAGCGTCCCCTCACCCACCCTCGCATGGCCGTGAACCAGGGCATCGTCTTCATCGTGAGCGACGACCGCATCGAGCGCATCGACGCCTACCAGCTGAAGCTCGACAAGGAAGCCGCCGACGCCGAGGCCGCGCGCAAGGGCGGCGACGAGTGAGACGCCTCGCTGCCGCCGCGCTCCTGCTGGGCGCCTGTGGGGGGGCTGGCGACCTCCCCACCAACGACAAAGGGCCGATAGAGGCCGACCCCGAGCCTGTTCCCATGGAGGAGCAGGTCGTCGAGACCGCCGCCAAGGAGACCTTCACCGCCAAGAAGGGTCTGTCCACCGAGCGCATCGCCGCCCTCGAGCCCGCGGTGCCCGCCCGTGAAGGCCGCACGCCGGTTCAGCTGCCCAAGGAGGACCGCTACACCCAGACCGCGGCCTTCCTCGAGTCCTTCCTGAAGAAGCGCGCCACCGACCCGGACAACCCCTGGGCCATCGGCCACGGCATGCTGGCCCTCGGTCCAGACCTCGTGTTGTCCAACGGCAGACCCGCCGTCGACCACCTCTTCGAGACCTACGCCGAGCGCTTCGAGGTGCAGGGTCACGGCTTCGTCCGCTTCCCCCGCAAGCGCGGCACCCAGCGCATCGAGCCCCACGCCGCCCTGATGCTCAAGGCCATGACCGAGTCCGGCGTGTCCCCCGAGCGTGCGGTCACCGTGCAGGGCACCCCCGCCACCGTCGCCGACCTGTGGCGCGGCGTGCTCATCTCGTCGTCGGTCGACCTCAAGAGCGGCAACGCCAGCTTCTCCTCGCCCAATGACATGCCGTGGGCGTTGCAGTCGCTGGCGGCTTGGGCGCCTCCGAATGCCAGCGGCGACCTGCTGTGGGAGGCCAAGGACGGCACCCAGATGTCGCTACAAGAGTTCTCGGTTCTCAACACCACGGTGCTGATGGCGGAGAGCCAGCCCCTCTTCGACACCATGCAGGCCGGCGCTGCCCTCGAGAAGCGTGGCCAGGGGGTGTACCAGTTCACCTGTGGTGGCGCCCACCTGCTCCAGGGCACGGCCTACGCCATCGGCCGCGGCTACTCCACTCCCCTCGCCAGTAAGGCGATGCCGGGCCAGGTCGCGCTGATGTTCTGGCGCCTGCCCGCCGAGCTCAAGATTTACGACGACCTGATGCGCCGCATCGAAAAGGACGAGCACCTGGTGATGCTGCTGGTGCAGCGCCTGAAGTTCACCGGGCACTTCTTGGAGACCATGCACAAGATGGCCACCATGGGGCTGTTCTCGCCCACGCCGGAGCAGGCGAAGATGATGCAGGGCGCGGCCGACCAGGTGGCGCTGACGGTGCAGGGTCTCCAGTCGCGCGGCGTGTACGACAACCTGGATGCGCTGCGAAAGACGAACGAGCAGCTCTACCTGGATGTGATTGGGGACTCGGCCCACGCGCTGCATGGGTTGAAGCTGGCGATGGGGGAGGATGGGGTGCGGTATTGAGGGTCAGGGGGGGGGGCGACGTCAGCGTTGGCCGTCGTCAGCGTTGGCCGTCGTCGGTCCACTCGAGGCAGTGCTCTCTGATGAGGTCGTCGATTGCGTAGCAGACCGAACTGGGTGTGTAGTCTTCGCACGATGCGGAGCCGGCCCGGATGGCGTCAACTTGCGACTGAAGGTGGTCGATACACGATTGGGCCAGACAGCCATCATATTCATGGAAAAACGCGTCCTCGCACCCCCTTCCCGCCGCCTCGCGCTGCATCTCAGCCCTGGCCTCGATATCGTACGAGGCATCCGTACACTCAACTTCCACCCAAAAACTGCGGAGCGACGACTCATAGGAATAGTCGGAGAACTCCAGGTGAGCGCAACCGCTGTCGACAAGGCTATCGTCTTGGGAATCCCGAGGATCGCGGTCTCCTTTGCCACCACAGGCCCATATTCCAAGCATCCCGACCACAGCCCAACTCCCGATGCGGACCACCGGGCGGAGAAGTGGCTGGCGGCACTGGCTCCTGGCCGAACTAGAACGAGTCGAAGAGGTCATCGTCGGCTCCGCCAGTGTTTGAGATCGCGCCCGACGAGGCGAGTGTCGAGAGCGCGCCCTTCAGCACTCGCCAGAGGTTGGGCCCTTCGCCAGGAGTGTCTGCTCGCCTGTCGATGGCCTCATCTTGTGCAGCACTCCACCCCCATGGGCCAGTGCCGGCTGCCACGAAGCCGGGCTCGGTCCGATTCACGAAACAGCAGAACGCAGCATTGGCCATCACTGTGGGACTTGGAGCTGAGGGCCCATCCTGTGGTGCGAATAGATAGAACCCGGTCGACAGACCCGACATGCTCCCGGTGTGAAACCGTGGCGGCACGTTCCGGGACGTGGCCGAATCGAATCCCAACAACCCATGGTTGTCTCTAAACATCCCGTGAGCGCTATTCCACATAGTCTGGGCAATGTCATCGGTGGCCGTGGTGGAGCCAAGCGACCCGCCGCCCAACCCGAGTGCCAGCCCTCGAAACATCGGGTGGTCCGACGACCGCCGAGGCGGATGGTGCCATCGCAGGTTGCGAACCCACTTTGCCATATCGACGGCCGAGGACCGAACGGAGCCGCCAGCGTCCGCAAGCGACCAATCTGCAAACCCCCCGTAGGCTGCCGCATCGAAGCCATCGCGGATGACGGACCTGTAGGAGAAGTCGACTGGAAACGCATAGTACCGCGCCTCCAACGGAAGGCAGCTCTCAATCTCCATATCCAGTGAGCCCGTGTCTTCCATACCGAAATACGGACTCAACCAGATATTCCGCCGCATATACGACATATAGTCGAACGGTAGGCAGTGCTGCTCGATAATCCGACCCAACAGAGCATAGCCGAGGTTCGAATACTGAAACATACCATCGGCGGGCTGAACCCAATCTCGTACTCGGTTCCTCGACTCGATTCCGTCGGCGCTGAGGGCAATCTCGATGTACCGCGCCTTGTCGATGGGTAGGGCCGACGCCCCCACGCTGTCGCGTTCAAAGGTTGGAGCCTCTACAGCGGATAGGTACTCGTGGCTCCATTGCGCCCAAGGCGAACTCGAGCCCCCCGCGCTCTCCATCCACCCCGCCGTGTGACGCAGCAGATTCTGTACCTGCACCTCACCCAGCGCACGGTCCAGGTCCACCGACAGGCCCATCGACGACAAGCTCGTGGGCTGGGTGTAGTAGGTCGTCCGCAGCGGCCGAGGCAGGTTCCGCGACATCGTGGGGTGGTCCACCACGCTGTCAGTGAGCTTCAATCGGGCAGGTCGGCTCGGCTGGTTTCGGCTCAGAGCGTGGATGGCCGCTGCGGTCATCGACCTGGTGAGGCTTCCGATACGGAACGGGGTCTCCGGCGCAGTCACGACCCAGCGCTCCGCCGTGCCGGTTGCGGTCGTCAACAATGGCTCCAGCTCCAATAGGCGCTCGATCCAGGTGAAGCCCCTCACATAGATCAAGCATCCATCCCCGTCGCCCGACACAACCGCCACCGAGCAGTTGGGAATCTTGAAGGTGAGCATGTAGCCGACGATGGTGGCATCGAGCAGGTGCAGGTCGCCCAGGTGGGCACCGTCGACCAGCACCCGACCGCGAATGCCGGCGGCTTCCGCATCCACATACTTGTAGACGAACTCCGGTGCGCGGGTGGGGTCGATGTCGGGCCCGGAGGCGACCCCATCCGGAAGGCCTCCACCTGCGCCACCCGCGGTGTCTGGCGGTGGCGGTGAACCGGCCCAAGCCGGGTGCTCTGCGAGAATCGACGCCTGGAACGCCAACGGGTCGTCAGCAGCAGCTGCGTGGATTGGGGCGTGTTCTTCGGCCAACAGTCGGGCCACCGGAGCCGGCGGCGGAGTGGGTCGAGCCTCTGTGCTCGACTCGGAAGGTGGCCGAGCCGGTCCGTGAGCGAGCAGGGCTTCCTGCACCGCCGACCGTCTCCGCGCGAGCATCTCTCTCCGCGCCCGCTTCACCTCTGCAGGCGTGAGGGGTGGCGGGGGCCCGAAGTGGGGGTGAAGCGGCGCAGTACAGATCGGACAGCACCGGTCGCCACACCCGACATGGACCGCGCGCGGAGCCTCCCAGTGCGACACCACGGTGCCGCCCCGCACCTCCTGCCAGGAACCGCCCTCCACTCAGTTGCTCCGACCGCAGACCGATACGGTCGCGAAGGCCGCGTTGTCGGCGTTGGCCAGCTTGATGGAGAGCTGCAGCCAGGCGGACAGCACCATCGATCCGGTGTCATCGGCCCAGGTCTGCGGGCCATTCCCCGTGATGCTGCGATCGACAGCGGTGCCAATGAGAGCCCAGTTCACCCCGTCATTGCTGCCCAGGACTTCGACCGTGATCTTGGGTGCGGTCCCTCCCCCACCGTTGACCACATGGGTGGTGAAGCTGAGCTGGTCGGCGCGACCCAGGGTCTCGCTGAGCTCCGGGCTCGAGTGCACAGGCACGTTGCCGTTGAGCTGGTCCTTGAACACGGCAGTATGAAAAGCGCGGGCCATGGTCTCTCCGTACCCGAACTCTGTCCGGGGGTACAGCATGTGGCGTCCCCCGGAGACATCCCCCCCGGTCCGACACCCGATCCGTACCCCCCCCCCCAGGCGGCACTGTCGAGTGAAAACCCCCATTTCATGGGATTTCACGCGCCCCTACCCTGGGTCCTCCAGAGCCGCCCGCGCCGCCGCAATCCGCGGTCCCACCGGTCCCGGACCCTGCATCGCCCGCGCCGACTCCACCATCAACCGCAGCCCACGCTCCACCCACACCCGCACAAAGGGCACCTCGCTGCCGTAGAAGCCGCCCATGATGGCGAGCGAGGTGTGCCGCGCCGACTTCGCCAGAGCAACGTCGCCCGCGAGCTTTGCGCGGAGAGCCAGTGCGTCGAGGGCCAGCGACCAGGCCTGTCGAGCGGGCTTGTCGAGGGCGTCGTCGGCGGCCTGGGTGATGAAGGCGGCGATGCGCTGGGGGGCGGTCATGCCGTCGTCGAAATCCACGCCGGCGACCGTGTCGAGCAGCTGGGGGACGATGTCTTCCACGATGGCGGCCGGCACGCCGAACATCGCGGGGCCCTCGGGGTGCAACAGCGCAGACGGGACGGCCAGCTCATCCTGCTTGAGGGTGGTGTCCAAGCCGCGCAGGGGGTCGGTGATCTGGGCGGTGTTGCGCACCCCATCGGACAGGGAGGCCCAGACCGCAGCCCAGGCCGCGGGGGCGTCGGCCCCCTCGATGGCCCGCAAGCACAGACCCAACACCAGATGGATGGGGACAGCTCCGATGCCCGGATGTCCCAACACGGCGTCGAAGCGTGCCTGGGCTTCGTCGGCGGGGAGGTTTCCCCCGTCGACATCTCGCAGGCCCTGTCCCCCGCTCAGCATGCCGGCGGCCAGGGGCGTGTGACCGTCGAGTCCCGGCGCACCGATGAGCACGAAGGGTACGGCGCCATCCGGTTCCGGCAGTCCGAGCGCCGCCCGGGGACCGCTCACCCGCGGGCCTTCTTCTGCATGCGAATCTGGTTGGCCGTGATGGCCGCCATGTTCACGATGTCCGACACCGTGGAGCCGACGGCCAGCACGTTGACCGGCGCGCCCAGGCCCACGACGATGGGACCGAGGGCCACCGCGCCGCCAAGCTCACGGAGCAGCTTGTAGGCGATGTTGCCGCTGGTGAGGTCGGGGAAGACGAGCACGTTGGCGCGGCCGGCGACATCACTGAACGGGAAGTCCTCGCCTGCCTTCACCGGGTCGACCGCAGTGTCCGCCTGCATCTCGCCGTCGATGGGCAGCTCGGGCTGCAGCTCGCGCACCAAGGCGGCGGCACGGCGCATCTTCGTGACGTCGTCGCGCTTGGACTCGCCGAAGTCGGAGTGGCTGAGCATGGCCACCACGGGCTTGTCGCCGAAGTAGCGGGCCACCTCGGCGGTGTTCATCGCGATCTGGGCGAGGGTCTCGGCATTGGGGTCCTGGTTGACCGTGCAGTCGCCCACATAGATGCGGCGGTCGTTGAACAGCAGCGCGTAGACGGCACTCACCACAGTGCGGCCGGGCTCCTTGCCGAGCACGCGCAGCGCAGGACGCATGGTCTCGTGGTAGGGCGTGGCCAGGCCACCCACAAGGCCGTCGGCGTCACCCTCATTGACCATCATCAGGCCATAGTTGATGGGGTTGTGCAGCGCGCTGCGGGCAGAGGTGAGGGTGACGCCCTTGCGCTGCCGCGACTTCCAGTAGGCCTCGGCGTAGGCGGCGAAGCGGTCGTCGTCGGAGATGTCGACCACCTCCACCCCTTCGAGCGACAGATTGTGCTGCTCGGCGCGCTTGTAGATCTTCCACTCCTCGCCCAACAGGACGGGGCGGCAGATGCCTTCGTCGACGAGAATCTGCGTGGCGCGGAGCACCTTGGGATTGGTGCCGTCGGGGAAGACGATGCGCGTGGGGTTCATGCGCGCACGGGTCATGAGCGGCCGGATGATCTCCTTGGACCGCTCGGTCATCAGCTCGAGCTTCTGCCGGTAGGCGTCGTAGTCGGCGATTGGAGCCCGCGCGGCCCCGCTGTCCTCGGCTGCACGGGCCACTTCCGGGGCCACCCACAGCAGCACGCGCGGGTCGAAGGGCTTGGGGATGAGGTAGTCGGGACCGAAGGACAGCTTGTCGAGACCGTAGGCGGTGAGAACGGAGTCGGGCACGTCTTCGCGGGCGAGCGCGGCCAGGGCGTCGACCGCGGCGACCTTCATCGCCTCGTTGATGTTGCGGGACCTGCAGTCGAGCGCACCCCGGAACAAGAATGGGAATCCGAGGACGTTGTTGACCTGGTTGGGGTAGTCGGACCGGCCTGTGGCGATGATGGCGTCGGGACAGGCGTCGCGGGCGTCTTCGTAGGTGATCTCGGGGTCGGGGTTGGCCATGGCGAAGATGAGCGGCTGGGGGCTCATCGTCTTCACCATCTCCTTGGTGAGGATGCCACCCACGGACAGACCGATGAAGACGTCGGCACCGGGGAGCACCTCGTGGAGCTTGAGCGCGCCACCGGGCTGCGAGAAGGCGGCCTTTTCGGGGAACATCGAGCGGGTGCGGCCCTCGTAGATGAGCCCCTTGGAGTCGCACATCCAGATCTTCTTCTGGTCGACGCCCATCGACACGAACAGTCGAGCTGTGGCGATGGCCGCCGCCCCGGCGCCGGAGAACACCACCTTGAGGTCGCCCATGTCGCGGCCGGTGATCTCGCAGGCGTTGCGCAGCGCGGCCCCCGCGATGATGGCGGTGCCGTGCTGGTCGTCGTGGAAGACCGGAATGTCGAGGGCTTCCTTGAGCTCCTTTTCGATGCGGAAGCAGTCGGGCGCGCTGATGTCCTCGAGGTTGATACCGCCGAAGGTGGGCGCGATGGCCTTGACTGCGGCGATGACCTCGTCGGCGGTCTTCGCGTCGAGCTCGATGTCGAAGACGTCGATGTCGGCGAACTTCTTGAAGAGGTTGGCCTTGCCTTCCATCACGGGCTTGCCCGCTTCAGGGCCGATGTTGCCGAGACCCAGCACGGCGGTGCCGTTGGACACGACGGCCACCAGGTTGCCCTTGGCCGTGTAGTCGTAGACCGCTTCCTTGTTGTTCGCGATGATGCGGCAGGGCTCGGCCACTCCGGGGGAGTAGGCAAGGGTGAGGTCGCGCTGCGTGAGAAGCGGCTTGGTGGGCACCACCTCGAGCTTTCCGCGCCGGTGGCGGATGTGGTACTCGAGTGCGTCTTCCTTCATCCCCATGGCGCGAACCTCCTGGTGGCCGCAACAAACCGTCGGACCCTGCGTTCAGACGCACCTACCTACCGGCAGCGGACCCATCGGGCAAAGCACCCCGACCGTCGGTGCTCCACGGAACCAAGTCTTCACGGATGCGCGTGCATGGCGGGATCCGGCACCCCCAAGAAGGGCGCCACCCCGCCACAGGGACGGGGTGGGTTGGAGCGGCCCGTAAGCCGAGTTCTGTCTCGCGGTCCGGTCGCCCTCACCGCGGTGGAGATCATTCATCTAGGCCGACTGTTGCCAGCCGGCTCGAGCGGTACACCCGTGGACGAGGACGGGCCGCCCCCATGTTGTCCACCATTCGACCTTGCACCCATGTGGGGTTTGCCTGGCCGACCCGGTCACCCGGGCCGCCGGTGCGCTCTTACCGCACCCTTTCAACCTTGCCGACGTCGTCGTTCTCGGGCACGAGGCCCTTGGGGTCGGACGCCCCGCGGCTCACCATCTCTGGCGCGACCAGCGGACGCGTGCGTGGCGGTCTGCTCTCTGTTGCGCTTTCCTCCAGGTCACCCTGACCGGGCGTTAGCCGGCACACTGCCCTGGGGTGCTCGGACTTTCCTCCCGTGGTCGCCGGCCCGGGGGTGCTCCACCGAGCGAGCGGGTCCACCGGCGATCTCCAGTTCCACTCCAACCCTCCGCCGGTAATCGAGCGGAGCGGTGGGGTCTACTCGTCTTCTTCCTCGTCGACCTCGGGCGTGGTCTCCACCGAGTCGCGGAAGAAGCAGCCACAGCCCCGGCAGTTCCGCACCCGCCGGCCGCCGTGGATCTCGCTCAGCCAGTGTGGTGGCAGAGACATGTTGCAGAACTCGCAGGTGCCGTCGACGGCCCTCACCAACACCGGGCGCTTGCGGGCCCGCAGGTCCTTGTACTGGTTGCCGAGGTGGTGGCCGAGCGCCTCGGTGCGCGACTTGCGGAGGGGACCGAGCTCTTTGAAGCGGGCTTCGATCTCGGGCCGGCGGCCACGCTGCTTGTCTGCAGCGGTCCGAGCGCGTCCCTTGGCGACCATCAGCAGCTCGGCGGTGCGCACGATGAGGGATTCCTGACGCTCCCGGGCCTCGATGGCCTCGAGCGCCTCCCCCTCGTATTTGTCGATGAGGCCGTTGATCTCGTTCAGCTGGGCCACGGCGGTCTGGTAGTCGCCACGCCCGGAGTCGATGAGCTGCTGGGTGCGGTCCCGGCGAGCGGTGAAGTCGCGCACTCGCCGCTGCCGGGTCTTTTCATCCGCCTGAAGCTCGGCAAGCCGGGCCTTCTCCTGGGTGGACTGCGCCTCCATCTCCTGGATGCGTCGCCGGGCCTTGTTCACCCGCGCGGCGAGCTGGGCTGCTTCGTGGCGCAGCGCGTCCATCTCGGTCTCGACCTTGAGCAGGTCGTGAATCGCCAACAGGTCGTCGTGCATTTACCCTCCGCGCCTGCGCATTCACAGGCGGCGCGAGAGCTTAGCGGATGCTGGGCGAAGGGGTGGGCCCACCAGGGCTCGAACCTGGGACCGTCCGGTTATGAGCCGGCTGCTCTGACCAACTGAGCTATAGGCCCAAAGCCCTGGTTGTCAGGGCTTTTTCAGCGACTCAGCCTTCGATGAAGGACCGGAGCCGCTTGCTGCGTGCAGGGTGGCGGAGCTTGCGCAGCGCCTTCGCTTCGATCTGGCGGATACGCTCGCGGGTGACCTCGAAGTCCTGGCCGACCTCTTCAAGCGTGTGGTCGGAGTGCTCGCCGATGCCGAACCGCATCCGCAGGACGCGCTCCTCGCGGGGAGTCAGCGTGGCCAGCACCTTGCGGGTGGCCTCTTCGAGGGAGGCGTTCTCGACGTTGTCGGAAGGCGACGCGGCGTTCTTGTCTTCGATGAAGTCGCCGAGGTGGGAGTCCTCTTCTTCGCCGATGGGAGTCTCGAGCGAGATGGGCTCCTTCGCGATCTTCTGGATGCGGCGCACCTTTTCGACCGGAATCTCCATCTTCTCGGCGATCTCCTCGGGGGTGGGCTCGCGGCCCATCTCCTGCACGAGGTGACGCTGGGTGCGGACCAGCTTGTTGATGGTCTCGATCATGTGCACGGGGATGCGAATCGTGCGGGCCTGGTCGGCGATGGCCCGGGTGATGGCCTGCCGAATCCACCAGGTGGCGTAGGTGGAGAACTTGTAGCCGCGCCGGTACTCGAACTTCTCGACCGCCTTCATCAGGCCGATGTTGCCTTCCTGGATGAGGTCGAGGAACTGCAGCCCGCGGTTGGTGTACTTCTTCGCGATGGACACCACGAGGCGGAGGTTGGCCTCCACCAGCTCGCTCTTGGCAGCCTCTGCGGCGGCCATGCCCTTGCGGGTCTCGCGGGCGAGCACGCGGAGCTCGTCGCGGTCCATGCCGATGCGTTCTTCCACCTTGCGGATGCGGCGGAGCTGGCGGCGCACGCGGCTGTCGAAGTCGGCCCAGCGTTCTTCGTCGATCCCGGTCTCGGTGACGACATCTGCGCCGCCCTTGTCGGGAGTGCGGCGGACCTTTCGGATGATGCGGCGCAGGTCGCGGACGTCGACGCCAGCTTCGCGGCTCACGCTCTCGATGGCCCGCTCGTAGATGCGCACTTCGTCCCAAGCCTTCTTCAGCTCGCCCACGGCGTCTTGAAGCTGGCGCTTGGACACTGCCACCGCGCGCATCGCGGAGAGCATGCGGTCTTCCACCTCTTGGAGAACCTCGGTGGCCTCCTCGGTGCGCTTCTTCGACTTGGCCCGGCCGACACCCCGGCGGGCTTCGGCTCGCTCCTCCACCAGCGCACGCATCTGGTCGCGCTTGTCGTGAAGGGACTGGCCGTCTTTCGTGGTGGTGCGGCGGGGGCGCTTGCCGCCTCGGATGGCCCGCGCGCAGCGGTCTTCTTCGGCCTCCACCAAGAGGTCCATCAGCACCATGACGTATGGGGAGGTGAGAACGTAGCGTTCGACGATCTTCTCACCGTCTTCGATGCGCTTGGCGATCTCGATTTCGCCTTCACGGGACAGCAGCGGCACCGAGCCCATCTTCCGCAAGTACATGCGGACGGGGTCGTTGCTCCGACTCGCAGTGGCATCTTCGGGACGGCGGTCGTCGCCTCCCTGACGCCGGGCGGCCTGCTGCTTCTTGACCCGGTTGACCACCTCGATGTCCATCTCGCTGAACATGATCATCAGGTCGTCGAGCTGGTCGGGCGAGATGAGGTGGGTGGGGAGGAAGTTGTTCATCTCCGCGTAGGTGACGTACCCGCGCTGCTTCCCCATGTGGATGAGGGCCTGGATCTCCTTGAGGTCCTTGTCCTTCAGCATCCGTCATCCTCGCTTTCATCGATCTGCGGTATGGTGGGCGGAGCGCTGGAGAGCGGTCCAATCCGTGTACCTGGCAAGGCACGTCTACCTGTTGTGGCCGCGACTGGCGACAGCTCTGTCCGCTTCCGCCCCTCGGGTGTGACCACTGCTGGGTGCGCCTCGGGGTCGAGCTCCGAGCCGGCATCCAGAAAGCGGGCGTGCGAGAGTGCGAAGGTCGGGCTGGTCATTGGGCCATGCACCGTCAAGAGCCGACGGTCAAGGCCGTGTATGTCAGCCGTGTGCCGGTCGCCACGCGATTTCGCGTTGGAATTGGCTGCTTCGTGCACATCTGCTGCACACGCGCGGTATCGCCCGCGGTCCGGGGCATTGAATTCTGGCGGTCTGCCCGGGTCGCAGTCCGACGCCTCACCCCGCACCACCTGTGCGCACGAATCGCTCCACGCGCTTCTTTTCGGCAATGGCGGCCTTCCGCTCCTCAAGCAGCCTCGCATACCGAGGCCACTCGGTGCCGGGGTCGCACTCCGCGAGGAAGCGTTCGATGTCAGCGATGCGTGCACGAATCTGGTCGACTTGCAGGCGGGCCAGGATCTGCCGCGCCCCTGAGGCCGCCTGCGCCTGAGTGTAGAGGCCCGATCGGGCAGCCGCTACCCGCAGCACCCGGGTGAGGTCGGGGTCCTCCATGTCGGCGAGCACCGCGGCGAGCCCCTCTCCCGACATCAGGCGTGACATCGCGGTGAGCGCATTGGGGTGGTTGGTGAGGAGGGTGGGGTCGAGCTCGGAGGCCGTCAGCTCGGGCACCACCTCATCGGCAAAGTGGATGAGCAGCCACAAGATGTGGTTGAGGTGCTTGCTGCCTCGCCAGCGTGCAGGCGCCGCTTGAACCTGGGTCTCGGGTCCGCTCGCTCGACCGGCGGCCTCGTCGACCTCGTGTTCCAACAGGTGCAGCCTGCGGGCGACCAACGACACTGCAGCACGTCGGGCCGGTCCCTCCATTCGCCGCACCACCGGGGCCACCCGAGCGAGGGCATCCCGTCTGCCGCCCGGCGTCGACCCGCAGGCGGCGATGGCCCGGCGAAGCACGAGGTCGAGGAGCGGCTCGCTGCGTTCCAGGGCGCGGTCGAGGGCCTCGGCGCCCTCGGACTGCACCAGCTCATCGGGGTCTTTCGCCGCCCCGATCTCGAGTCGCCGGGCCTCGATGCCCGCCTCCACGAACAGCTTCATGCTGCGCTCGGCCGCTCGCTGACCGGCCTCATCGGCGTCGAACAATGCGACCACGGCCCGCGTGAGTGGACGCAGCGCCTTGAGGTGGGACTGCGTGAGCGAGGTGCCGCAGGTGGCGATGGTCTCGGCGAAACCAGCCTCGTGGAGTGAGATGACGTCGAAGTAGCCCTCCACGATGAGGGCCCGGCCCTTGCGCTGTATGGAGGCGCGCGCCCGGGCGAGCCCGAAGAGGACCTCCGACTTGCGGTAGACCGGCGTCTCGGGGGAGTTGACGTATTTGGGGGCGTCGTCGGGTCCCACGCCCGGCAAGGTGCGACCGCCGAAGGCGACGATGCGACCGCGGCCATCCTCGATGGGGACGATGACGCGACCGCGAAACAGGTCGTATGCGCTGCCCCGGCCGGTCTTGCTCGGACGCGCGAGCCCGGCCCGGATGGCCATCTCGGCACTTACACCATTGGCGTGAAGGTGGGACAGCAGGCCATCCCAGCTGTCTGGCGCCCACCCGAGTCGCCAGCGTTCGATGGTCTTTCGGTCCACTCCCCGGTTCGCCAGGTAGGCGCGCGCGGCCTTGCCGTCGGGACGGGCCGTGAGTCCGCCGTGAAACCAGTCCGCGGCCAGCCCCAACACCTCGTGAAGGGACGCCCGGGCCCGCATCTGCTGACGCTCCTCGCGGGTGAGCTCGCGGTCCTCCACCCGCACGCCCACCGAGTCGCCCAGCTCCTTCACTGCCTCGAAGAAGCCCAGTCCGCGAGTCTTCTGCACAAAGGCGAAGACATCGCCCCCCTCCCCGCAGCCAAAGCAGTGGTAGATGCCCTTGTTTGGCACCACGCTGAAGCTGGGGGACTTTTCTTGATGGAAGGGACACAGCCCCATCATGGAGCTGCCCTTCCTCTGCAGGGTGACGACCTGCTGCACGATGTCGACGATGTCGGCGCGCTCACGAATCTCTTCGATGATCTCGCGCGACACCATCCGTTCAGCTCGCGACGCGCTCGGACGACTGCTCGCCCTCGATGCTGCCGACCGGCACCCGGACATGGTCGGCGACGCGCACGACCCGTCCGCCGACTGCGCGCAGCTTCTCGACAAGGCGCTCGTAGCCGCGGTCGAGGTGGTACAGGCGCAGCACCTCGGTCTGACCGCGGGCCGCGAGACCCGCGAGCACAAGGGACGCGCTTGCCCGCAGGTCGGTGGCCATCACGGTGGCGCCCTGGAGGTGGGTGACCCCGTGAACGTGCGCCTCGTTGCCGTCGATGGCGATGTCGGCCCCCAGGCGGCTGAGCTCCGCGACGTGCATGAAGCGGTTCTCGAAGATGGTCTCGCGCACCGAGCAGGACCCGCTGCTGAGCGACATGGCCGCCATCCACTGGGCTTGCATGTCGGTGGGGAAGCCCGGGTGGGGCCGGGTCTCGATGGACACGGGATCGGGACGTTCATCGCAGGCGACGCGCACCCAGTCCTCGCCCACGGTGACCTCGGCACCTGCAGCGCGGAACAGCGGCAGCAGCATCGAGATGCCGTCGGGATCGACCTTGGTGACGGTGATGTCGCCGCCCGTGGTGAGGGCCGCGGTGAGGTAGGTGCCGGCCTCGATGCGGTCGGGGAGGATCCGGTGGGGCTGGCGCGCAGGACGCAGGGCCGGCACACCATCGACGATGAGGGTGTCGGTGCCGTCGCCCTCGATGCGTGCGCCCATGGCGCGCAGGAAGCGGGCCAGATCGACGATCTCGGGCTCGCGTGCCGCATTGCGGATGGTGGTGACACCTTCAGCGAGAACGGCCGCCATCAGGATATTCTCGGTTCCCGTAACGGTGGGGAAGTCGAGCTCGATGTCGGCGCCCACCAGGCGGTCGGCGCGGCCATGCACGTAGCCGCCTGCCAGCTCGAAGGTGCAGCCCAGGGCTTCGAGGCCCTTGAGGTGCTGGTCGATGGGACGAACACCGATGGCGCAGCCACCCGGCAGGGACACGCGGGCCTCGCCACATCGTGCCAGCAGGGGACCGAGCGCCAGCACGCTTGCCCGCATCTTGCGGACGAGGTCGTAGGGCGCTTCGCGAAAGGCGATGCGCGTGGCGTCGATGACCACCCGACCGCGGCCGGCGGGGTCTTCGGGCTCGGAGATGAGCGACGGACAGCCCAAGCGCCCCAGGAGCGACAGGGTGGTGCTGATGTCGACCAGCTCGGGCACGTTCTCGATGACGTGCTGGCCGGGGGCGAGCAGCGTGGCGATGAGGATGGGGAGAGCAGCGTTCTTGGCGCCGCTGATCGGCACGCTGCCGGAAAGGCGGTGGCCGCCGTCGATGACGAGCTTGTCCATCAGGCGTGGACCTCATGTGTCGGGGCCGGTGGGACCGGCGCGGTGGGGCAAGGGGGCGGGCGCGCTGGGGACGCGGGGCCGGGAGGAGGCGGGCTGCGGACACGTCAGGCGTGGATTGACGTTCCGCGCATGGGGGTGGGACGGGACAGTCGACTGTGATGCCGGGCGGCGCAGGCGCCGAGGCCAAGGGGTGTCGACGGGCTTGGGGACGGGGGTGTCCGAAAGTGTCGAGAAGTGCCGACTGAGGGAGACCTGCAACCAGCTCTCCTTGGCGTCAGGCTAAGGTGGGCACCTCGCCCCGGCAAGCGCGGTCCCCTCCCCCGTCAGCGAGCGCCTTGTCTCGCACGAAACCCCAGCCTCGCGCGCCTTTTCGAACCTTCGACGGCCGGGCCGCCCGGATCACTCCTCCCGTGCCTGACACCCCCGCACCCACCCCTGGCCCGCTCGTCGTGCGGCCGCGCAACCTCGCCGGCCTCGACCTGTCTTGGGGCAGCCTCGCCGCATGGGACGGACAGCAGGCCGACCTGCGTCGGGCCGACCTCACCGGGATCGACCTCACCAACGCCGATCTCACCGAGGCCCTGCTCCACGGCGCACGCATCCGCGAAGGCAGCCTCGCAGGACTGCGCGCACCGGGCCTGGCCGCACGCGACCTCGATGCGGAAGCCGCCGACCTGTCGGGCGCGGTGCTCTCCGAAGCGGACCTGGCCGGAGCGGTCCTCTTCGAAGCCATCCTGCGCGACGGCTCTCTGGCCGGTGCGCGGCTCGCCCGTGCCGACCTTCGACACGCCGACCTGAGGGGCGCGGACCTCGCGCGCGCCGACCTCACCGGTGCCGACCTTCGCGGAGCCCTGCTCGAAGGCGTGCGCATGGACGGTGTGCGGGCGCGCGGACTCCGAATCGATCGCGGCAGCCTGCCGCCCGAGCTCGAAGCCGCCCTTCGCGAGGCGGGCGCCACCCTGCCGGGCGAGCTGATTCAGCAGGTCCTGCAAGCGGGCGGGCCCCTCGCCGGTCGGTTCGCCCGGGCATCGGGCCGCTGGGTGTCGGGCACCGTGCGCCGTCAATGGGCCACCTTTCGGCGAGTGTCCGGCGCCATGTGGACAGAAGGGCGTCGGCAGCTCACCGAGGCCCGCGAGCTGCAGGCCCGACTGGCCGAGCAGCGCCGAGAGGAGCGTCGGCGCATTGCGGCCATCGCTGCCGCCCGCCGCGAACGGATTCGCGCAGATGCCGGGCGCACCGGTGCCGCGGAAGCCGCCGCCCGCAGACTCCGGCAGTCGACGGGCTTCGTACTGGTCGATGCCGAGCTGCGCCGCCCCCCGATTCGACCCGAGCGCCTCGGGGAGCCGTCTCCCCGGCACTTCCTGCTCCCGTCTCCGCTCGCCGATGCGCCGCGCCTGCGCTTGCGTCAGCGGGCGACCGAGCGTCAGGCCGGTGCAGATGCCGCGGCGAAGGCTCGGCGCGAGGAGGCCGCCCGCCTGGCCCGTCTTGCTGCTGAGCGTCGGGCGCGACAGCTCCGAGAAGAGGCGGAACGCAAGGCCGCCGAAGACGCCCGCCTCGCCGAGGAGGAAGCCCGCCGGGTCGCCGAGGAGGCCCGCCAGGCGGCCGAGGAGCTGGCTCGGCGACAAGCCGAGGAGCAAGCGCGGCGGGAGGCCGAGGAACAAGCCCGCCGCGCGGCAGAGGAACGGGCGCGACGAGAGGCCGAGGAGGCCCGGCTCCGCGCAGAGGAGGACGCCCGCCGGCGCGCAGAGGCCCGGCGGAAGGCAGAAGAAGAGGAGCAGCGCCGCCTGGAGGCGGAGCGGCTCGCAGAAGAAGCGGCCCGGCGCGCAGAGGAGGAGGCGCGCCGAGCGGAGGAGGCCCGCAGGCGCGCCGAGGAAGAGGAGCGGCTGGCCGCGGAGCGGGCCCGCAGGCAGGCGGCACTCGAAGCGCAGCGGGCAGCAGAGCTCGAGCGCAAGGCACGGGAGGCGGCGGAGCGTGCCGCGGCCGAAGCACGAAAGGCGGCCGAACAGGCTCGGCTGGAGGCCAGGGCCCAGGCACTCGCGCAGGCGGCCGCGGAGCGCGCGGAACAAGAGGCCCGGGAGCAGGCGGAGGCGCAAGCCGCCGCCGAGCGACAGGCCCGGGAAGAGGCCCGGCAGGAGGCCATCCGGCAGGCCGAAGAGGCCCGACGTCGCGCCGAGGCCGAGGAGGCCGCCCGCCAGGCGGAAGAGGCCCGCTTGGATGCGGCCCGCCGGCTGGAAGCCGCACGCCAGCGCCGGCTCGACGCGGACGCCAGCCTGGCCGCGCGCCACAAAGACGCCCAGGCCAGGCGCCGACAAGAAGCCGACGCCCGGCGTCAGTCGGAGCTCGCCCGGCGAGCCACCCTGGAGAAACAACGCCAGGAGGCCGAAGACCGGCGGCGCGCCGAGACCGAGGCGCGCGCGCATGCCGCCGAAGCCGCCCGGCTCCGCGCCGAACAGGAAGCTGAAGCCGCCCGAGTCCATGCCGAGCAGGAAGCCGAAGCCGCCCGACTCCGCGCCGAGCAGGCGGCGGCCGCTGCGGAAGCCGAGCGCCAGCAGGCCGCACGCGAGGCCGAGGAGCGCGCCCGTCTCGAAGCCGAGCGTGCCGAGCTGGCCCGGCTGCAAGCGGAAGAACGCGAGCGCCTGGAGGCCGAGCGTGCGGAGCTTGCACGCCTCCAGGCCGAGGCTGCGGCGCGGGCCGAAGCAGCCGCCAGAGCGGAGGAAGCCGCACGCGAACGCGCCGCCCGGCAAGCCGCTCAGCGGGAGGCCGCTCGCAGGGCCGCCGAGCAGGCCCGCAAGGCCGAGGTGGCGG
>ENA-OWNT01001208-OWNT01001208.1-seawater-metagenome-genome-assembly--contig:-NODE-1208-length-35202-cov-5.357295_pt1 | contig 35202 bp, 22 predicted proteins | sample MGYA00238136_ERZ651165 | MGnify/ENA primary metagenome ERZ651165 (study PRJEB26861, sample SAMN08777766) | seawater metagenome | isolation source: coastal seawater | place: USA: Florida | collected...
CCTCTCACTTCTGGTTATCTCAATCCCTATTCCTGGCTTCCATTGCCTGATGAATAAAATACCTACCCTTGAGAAGGATTTCTCCCACCCCGTGAGGGTTTATCGTAGGAATGCTTCGTGTAAACCACCATCGACACTGAAAATCTGTCCGGTGGTTTTGCTGAATGCACCTGTACTGAGCAAATATGCAACCTCTGCCTGGTCATCAGGTGTGATTGCCTGTTTGGTCAGGGTACGCTGTGCATAGAAATTCGCTAATTTTGTACGGAGTGATTCGGTTTCTTCGCTCTCATCAAAAGCGATGTTGTACTTGGTCAGGGAGCTAATCACACGGTCACGCGGGAACATGCTACTGCCTTCGACAACGGTTGCCGGAGCAAGTCCATTCACGCGCACCAGTGGCGAGAGTTCGATTGCCAGTTCACGCACTAGATGGTTTGCTGCTGCTTTACTGGTATCGTATGCAACCGAGCCTTTCTTGGAGACTGCTGCATTCACACTGGTTGTCAGCACGAGTGACCCGCGCAAACCCTGTGCTTCCCAGATTTTACGGGCTTCATCACCAACGATGTATCCGCCGAGAACGTTAACATCAAAGGTGAAACGCCATTTATCATCGCTGATATGTCCGGTCGTATCCGGCGCGACAAAAACACCTGCTGTCACGATGATGTTGTCGATACCACCGTAAGCAATTAAGACTTCTTTGAGCATCGCTGCAACGCTCTCACGGTTGGTAATATCAACACTGAGTCCGATAGCGGGACCACAGCCTGAAATACCCGTTCCGGCAACACCGATGCCCATACCGTAGATTTTTGTAAGCTGGTCGGCTGTTTCCTGAGCGGATTCTGCGCGTAAATCAGCACAGACGACATGTGCACCTTCTTGAGCAACACGTAAAGCTGTTGAAACACCGATTCCGCTACCTGCACCGATAACCACCACGACATTACGGGCGAGTTCGGCTTCTTTCGGCATACGCTGGAGTTTCGCTTCTTCCAGCGCCCAATATTCAATATCGAAGGCTTCCTGACGTGGCAGAGCAACATAGTCGCCAACAGCTTCCGAGCCTTTCATAACAGCGACTGCATTATTATAAAATTCAGCAGTCACGCGGCTTTCGCTCTTGTTTTTGCCGTATGCAATCATGCCGATACCCGGAATAAGAATCACACGTGGATTCGGGTCACGCATCGCAGGAGAAGCATCGTCTTTGCAAGCTTCATAGTATTCGGCGTAATCTTTACGGTACTGCTCCACGCCTGCTTCAAGCATTTCCAGCAAGCCTTCTGTATCGCCCGATTGCGGATTCCAATCGACAAAGAGCGGCTTAATTTTTGTGCGGAGGAAATGATCCGGGCAGGATGTGCCGAGTTCGGCTAAACGTGCCGCATCGTTGCTGTTCACAAATTCGAGAATGGCATCATTGTATTGCACTGTACCGATAAAACGATTCTGCTGTGATACCATGCCACGCAATGCTGGCAAAATATCTACGAGAACAGCTTTACGGACATCATCAGCAAGTGAGTCGTATTTTGCACCACCGAAAGTTTTATCGCCTAAATCATTTTCTTCGAGATAACGTGCGGCTTTTTCAATCAAGGTCAATGAGAGTTCATAGCATTCTTTGTCATCATTTGCCCAGTTGATAAGACCGTGTCCACCAAGAATAATGCCGACAGCATCAGGATTTGCGGCAATTGTCTCCTGCAAGACCAATCCCAGGTCAAAACCGGGGCGTTGCCAATCTGTCCAGACGACATCATCCCCATAAATTTCTTTTGTGAGTTCTTTACCGTTGCTACATGCGGCAATCGCAATCACAGCATTGGGATGGGTATGGTCAACATGACGGAACGGGATAAAAGCGTGTAGTGGCGTATCAATCGAGCTTGCACGCGGATTCAAATTATAAACACAGTGCGGGTACATCCCGACCATTGAATCTTCAATCGGGGTTTTGACACCTTTTTCATCGGCATTATTGTAGATGGTCTGCAATGCCATCACTTTTTCCATATAGAGTGATGCGAAATTAGCGCGTTTGGCTGTGCGTAAATCGCCGCCACTCCCCTTCACATACATAATATCGACTTCTTCGCCGGTCAGCGGGTCAGTCAGCATGATTTTGGAGGAGGTATTGCCGCCGCCTGTGTTGGTGATACGCTGGTCATCGCCAAGTATGTTGGAGCGATACACCAGTCGGTCTACAGCATCAAGTGAATCTACGTAAGCATCGTCCCAGCTATAGTTGACGTGCTTGTAATCTTCCGGTTTAAAGAATTCCATGTGTCTCCCTATCGGGTTAAATATACAAAATATGCATAAAAATCAAATTTTTCTGTTTAATTTTCCAGCGGACACACAGAAGTGTGTCCCTACCATTCAAATATTTGTGTAGGGACGGGATTCTTCCCGTCCGGGGTAAAACAAACAAATTATCGTATTTTTTGGTATCGCATCACGACAAAAATTTAGCCACCAGGTCATCAATTTCATTATCTCCGATAGGCACAAGTTCCCCGATGGATGCTGATTCGATTAAAGAACGTGCCGTAAATTCTGCCACTTCCAGACGGTCAAAGGCATTCAGCAAATCTTTACCGGTTGTCAGCACACAATCATTTTGCAGCAACAGTACCGGATGACCCTCAGCGACCATTTTGGCAATGTGTTCCGGTTGCTTGTACTGCGTGCCATAAGGCATTTCCGGCGTATCCAGCAGCATGATATAACTTTCTGGAATCGTTTTTGTATCGAGTGCCTTCTCAGAAATTGTAAAAGCCGTCGCATAAGGTGATTGTGCCGTGATGATGGCATTCACATCGGGATTTTTCTCGTAAATCGCCTGATGCAACAAAACCGAACGACTCGCTAATTTGCCATTTTCCTGCTGACCGTCGCGTACAAGAACAATATTTTCAATGTCGATAGATGGTCTATCAAATCCGGTCGGCGTAATCAAAAATGCGCTATCATCTAAGCGTGTCGATGCCACCCCTTCCGTGCTAATCATCAGGTGACGTTCACATGCACGCTGCACCATATCGACCAGTTTTTCCCGTTGTTCACGCTCATGACTGCTGTGCATTTCCGGTGTAAATGTCGGCAGATAATTATCACGATGTTCGAAAATTTCCAGTTGTTCATCGCTCAATGTGCTGAATTTCCCGAGCGTTAAAGCATACATCTGCGTTCTGGCACAGAAATCGAGTGTTTCCAGACGTTGGAATGCTTCTAAAAGTGATTGTCCGGCTGTTACCACACCATGATTTTCCAGTAAAACGGCATCGAATCCCTGTGCGAAGGTTTTTGCAATGCTTTCACCCAATGCTTCACTGCCTGGCAAAGCATAAGGCGCATAACCGACTTCCCCACAAACACGATGTGCCTGTGGAATGATTCGCGTATCCGGTAATTTTCGTGCGATGCTGAATGCCACCAGTGCGGGTGAATGCGCGTGAACAATCGCTTTAATATCAGGGCGTTCTCTATAAATCGCCTGATGAAATGGCAATTCAGAGGATGGACGATGCAAGCCTTCATCAGTGCCATCAGGATAAACACACATCATATCAGCGGCAGTCAATTTGCCTTTATCAACGCCGGATGGGGTTATCCAGATCGTACCGTCTTCATCACGGATAGAGAGATTCCCGCCGGAAAGTGTCGTCATGCCGCCGTAGTAAATGCGTTGCATGATTCGCACCAGTTGATGCCTGGGGGATAGCAAATCGAATTGCATTTCAGAATAGCCTTTCATAAGCAGATTGCCACTTTTCAGTGTTCTCTGCCCGGTAAATCTTATTGTCGCCCATTGCCGCAATGACAGCACGGGCTTGCTGAATATCCTTCAGTACACCGTTTGCGATGAATTGCACAGCCGCATTGCCGAGAACTGTCGCTTCAATCGGACCTGTAATCACCTGTTTGCCTGTGGCATTCGCCGTAAATTGATTGAGTAAGTCATTTTGTGTGCCGCCACCGACAATGTGTATGACATCAATATCCTGCCCTGAAATCGACTGAATGTTATCAATCACACTGCGATATTTGAGTGCGAGACTTTCCAGCACACAGCGTACAATCTCGCCATGAGTTTGTGGTACAGGTAATTCGTGTTCAGCACACCAATCCTGAATATGCTGCGGGTGATTGCCAGCAACCAGAAAACGGTCATCATCGACATCAAAGAGATATTTGAGTGATTCAGCTTCCCACGCAAGATTGACAAGGTCGCTATAACTATAGTCTGTGCCTTCGTCTGCCCATGTTGCACGGCACTGTTGTAAAATCCATAACCCCATGACATTTTTAAGCAAACGATATGTATTGTTTAAGCCACCTTCATTGGTGACATTCGCCTCAAATGCCGCATCATTAATCACCGCATCATCAACTTCAACACCCACCAGACTCCATGTCCCACTGCTGATATAGGCATAGTTCATGAGTTGGGTTGGCACACCCGCAACAGCACTCCCTGTATCATGGGTCGCCGGAGCAATCACCGGAATACCATCGTATTCACCGATTTTTGTCCCCGGTTGCACGATTTCAGGGAAAATTTTTGTCGGGATGCCCGATTTTTCCAGTAAATCTGTCGCCCATGTTCCTGTAGAGGGATTAAACATCTGCGTGGTGGTCGCGTTCGTAAATTCACAGCCTTTGAATCCGGTCAGCCAGTAATTGAGCAAATCAGGAATCGTGAGAAAAGTCGCGGCATGTTTCAGGACAGGCGCTTGTGATTCAACCAGACTCATTACCTGATAGAGGGTGTTAATCTGCATGAACTGAATGCCTGTCTGCTGAAAAACTTCTCGTTTCGGGACTTTCGCGAAAACTTTTTCCATCATGCCATCGGTGCGGCTATCCCGATACATCACCGGATTCGAAAGCAAATTCCCGGCTTCATCCAGCAGGACAAAATCAATCGCCCAGGTATCCACGCCGATACTCAAAGGAGCATGTTGCTTGCCCTTTTCGATACCTGCTTGAATATTGCGCCAGAGATGCAAAATATCCCAATAAAGCGTACCGTGTACCTCTGTAACGGGATTCGGGAAACGGATTAGTTCTTCTAGCTTGAAGCGTGTGCCATCAAAATGCACTGCCATCACACGCCCGGATTCTGCTCCTAAATCGACTGCTAAGACTGTTTGTGCCATTTACCCTCGCTCCGATAGAATACTTTTTTCATAAGACCGAATATCGTCTATGAAAGAGAATCCTACCGGGACTTCCTCTTGTAAGCAATACATATCCCAAACTGCGCCGAATGGTAAACCTTTGAGTTCTTCCATCAGTGCCAGTCGTGCGGTGAAATCACCATCGGTTTCATAACCTTGCAGGGTGTCGAGCGGTTCAAGCAAAGCCATCAACAAAGCACGAACAGCATTGCGTGTTCCGATTGCCCAGGCTGCGACCCGGTTGATGCTGGCATCAAAGAAATCTAAGCCGATATGGGTACGGTTCAAGTAATTGCCGCGTACAAGTTCTTGCATAATCGCCTGGAGTTCATCGGTCAGCGTCACTACATGGTCACTGTCCCAGCGCACCGGACGGCTCACATGTAACAATAATTCCGGCACATAGAGCATCACCGAAGAAATTTTGTCGGAAATCTGCTCTGTCGGGTGGAAATGCCCTGCATCGAGACAGAGTAAGGTCTGATTTTTCGTCGCATAGCCGAGATAAAATTCATGTGACCCGACGACGTAACTCTCTGAACCGAGTCCGAATAATTTACATTCGACTGCATCGAGATTATTTTCCAGTGGTTTTGCAAAAACCGTATCAAGGGCATTGCAGAGGCGTTCACGCGGCGCAGAACGGTCTACCGGAATATCTTTATAGCCATCGGGAATCCAAACATTCGTGACTGCCGGAGTGCCAAGTTCACGTCCAAAATAATCGCCAATTTCACGCGATGCGATACAATGTTCAATCCAGAAATCGCGCACACCCTTATCCTGATGCGACAGTGTGAAACCGTCATCAGCCAGTGGATGTGAGAAACAGGTCGGGTTGAAATCAATCCCGTGATTATTCTCTTTTGCCCAATCAGCCCAGGACGCAAAATGTTCCGGGCGAATGTCATTGCGCGGGATAACCGTATCACTATCGAGGTAGATTGCATGTAAATTCAGGCGATGCGTTCCCGGAATCAGGCTGTAGGCTTTATCGAGGTCGCTACGCAATTCAGCAACGGTGCGTGCTTTACCAGGATAATTCCCTGTCGCCATGATACCCCCGCTCAAACCTCTGTCGGGGTCTTCAAAGCCAACAACATCATCTCCTTGCCAGCAATGCAAACTAATAGGAATGGCTTTCAGGGTTTCCATGACGGCATCGGTATCGACACCGAAAGCGGCATAGCGTTCTTTCGCGATTGCGTAAGCGGATTGTATCTGTGCGTCAGTGGGGGCGTAGGACATCGTAAAACCTCAATCTAAGTGGAAAATTTCTTCTAATTCAATGAATAATGCGTCCGGGTGAGCGCCTTCGGGGATGTCAAAATAAGGACTCATCTTATCCTGCCAGCGTTGATTGACTTCTTTATCAGCCATCCCTGCCTGAGCCGCTGCCAGTGATTCCGGTGTTTCAAAATAGCCAAAGAGCGTACCATCATCGCGCAGGAAGAGTGTGTAATTATGCCAGCCTGTTTCACGTAAGGCTTGCAACATATCATCCCACACATTTTTGTGATGCTCTTTGTACTCGTCCATCAAATGCTGCTTGATTTTGAGCGTAAATCCAACTCGTTTCATAAATTTGCCTCTTAAGGTGTGAGTGTAACTTTGATCGACTCTTTGCCACTCGCAACCATCTCCATGCCTACATGAAAATTGCTCAGAGGTAGTTGATGGGTCATAATTTTATCCATCGGCAGTAAGCCCTGCTCCAGCATACGAATGGCTACAGGATAAGTGTAGGGGCTAAGATGTGCGCCATGAATGTTGAGTTCTTTGGTATCACCAATAATCGTCCAATCAACAGTAACCGGTTCGCGCATAACACTAAATTCGACAAAAGTCCCTAATTTGCGAATCATGTGCAAGCCCTGCTCTACTGCCGCCGGATAGCCTGTTGCTTCAATATAAACATCGCAACCATAACCGTCAGTCAGATGACGCACCTCATCAATCACATCAATGTCATTGGGATTAAGTGTCATATCAGCACCACAGAGTTTCGCAATCTCCAACCGATCGTTATTCAGGTCAATTGCAATTAATAAACGGGGATTTTTCAAGCGTGCGGCGGCAATCATACCCAGACCTAAAGGACCACAACCCGCAATGACCACAACATCATCTAACTGAATTTCGCCGCGATTAACAGCATGAATTGAGCAACCCAATGGCTCGATAAAAGCTGCGTGATGCGGTGGAATTGATGAAGGCACTTTGTAATTGAGTGAGCCAGCAGGAAATTTCATGTATTCTGCCATCGCGCCGAATGTAGCCTGACGAAATCCATAGACATCATGCTTATCCTGACACATCCAGTACTGACCGCGTTTACAAAAACGACAGTTCCAGCACGGAACAATTTGTTCGGAAACAGCGATATCGCCCAATTGAAGTCCATACTTTTCACCTGCACCATCCCCGAGCGCAACAACCTCGCCCACGAATTCATGACCGGGTATGACAGGTGCCTGGCAATATCCCTGACGGTGTTCGTCGCCCCAGAATAATGGAGCACCCTGATAGCATTTCAGGTCACTCGCACAAATTCCTACAGACTGCACCTTGATGACAACTTCTTCTGCTTCCGGTACAGGCACATCCCATTCTTGAATACGATAATCTTCCGGTGCATAACAAACAACCGCTTGCATCGACTCAGGTAATGGTTCATGTGCTTGATACTTCATCAAATAGTCCTCGTCAGATCAGGCGACATAATGCTCTTTAACTTTTAAATACGGAAAAAATCTTAGCCACATGTCCAAAAATAGAACCGGTGTAGGGGATTGCCTCTGTGCGCTCCCGTGCTTATGATACGGGAAGGCACGGCGACCTTCCCCTGCACATATTTCCGTACTTAATTTTTAACCTTCATTATGTCGTCAACTGGCAATGCAGGGACAGGCTTGCACCTGTCCGGGTAAATTATTCTCAGAAATTAACCGTCAGATTCTTCGGTTGATTCCATATCCGGTTCTTCCATATCGTCCATGAGTGCCCATTCATCGAAGTTGTCTTCGTTATACAGGCTGAATGGACCCATCAGTACGCGCAGACCACCTTCACGACCGGGGTCTTCTTCGATGGTGTATGTGCCCATACGACCGGCTTCGAAGGTCACGCCAGCTTCAGCTACCATAGCATCGGTAGCAAGCAGGTAGCTTACATAGTATGTCAGATAACCGAGGTCGGTGAAGCTCCAGAGTGCGAATTCAGGCGCACAACCGGCTTCGGTGAACTCTTGCATTTCAGCAGGTAAGCCAAGACCACTGACAGCAACCTGGTCACATAGACCTTCATCCTGCATTGCTTTTGCAGCAGCAGCGATACCAACAGTTGTTGGAGCCATAATCAGTTCGAGGTCAGGGTAGGTATCAACCAGACCGAGTGCTTCGTTATAGCTGTCATCGGGGTCATCATTACCATAAACGGTCGCAACCAGTTCAAGGTTTGCATAGGTTTCATCCATAGCCAGAACTTCTTCCATTGATGCAATCCATGCATTCTGGTTTGAAGCATCCGGTGTTGCGGAGAGAATCGCAAACTGACCACCATCTTCACCGAGCAAGTTCAGAGCCATATCAGCCATAACCTGACCTGTTTCGCTGAAATCTACCTGGGCGATAAAGAGTGCTTCGCCGGATGGATCAACAGGTGAATCCCATGTTACGATGGTGATACCTTCGTCGATTGCGCTGGTTGTTGAAGGCAACAGTTGTTCATAGTCATTCGCTGAGATCATGATTGCATCGACACCCTGGGTAATGCTGGATTCGATGATTTCAATCTGACCTGGAATCGCATTTTCAGGTGTTGGCGCGTTGAAAATCAATTCGCCGGTATTGCCGAGTTCTTCGTGTGCTTCTACAGCACCATCGTGTGCTTGATCGAATACCAGAATACCGAGGAATTTCGGCATCAGAACCATGTCAACTTCCTGACCGGGTTCAGCAACGACGACTTCCTGTGCGAATACGCCCATTGTCCATGACAGTGCGAGAACAGCGATAATCAGACCACTTAACTTTTTCATGTGTTATTTACTCCCTTGAAAATATCAACTAAAAATATTCATTAAATACTGCGGTTGCTTTTTTCGTGTTACACCTCCTCAGCTAATAGGCGTTTGTCTTTATCGCCAATGTTGCGCCGATTCCACCATGTCTGAACCGATTGCGCGATATTGGGGATTAACACAGAGAGAATAAGAAGTAAGCCAATGACGCTGGTTTGTGTGTTGCCATTGACATTGGTCAGGTTCATACCATTACGCAGGTTGAGTACCAGTAAAAGGGATAGCGCTACACCTGCCATTGTTCCCCGACCACCAAAGATGCTGACACCACCCAATAAGACGATGGTGATAATATCAAGTTCAAAGCCTTCTGCTGCGTTCGCACGCACATTACCCAGCCGCGCCGCATATAAAATTCCGGCGACAGTTGCAATCAAAGCAGAAGCGACAAAAATCCACATTTTCACACGTTTAACGTTAATTCCGGCATATTCCGAGCCTTCAAGATTGTTGCCAATTGCATAGACATAGCGCCCGAAGGTCGAATATTGCAGAATAACAAATGCAATCACTAAAAGCAGGATGAAGATAAATATTGTAATCGGGAAGGGACCCAGGACTTCGTTTTGAGCTAATCCCGTGAACCAGGCAGGATAATCGCCTACAGAACGGTCTTCCAGTAAGATACGCGCTGCTCCCCGGTACATAATCAAACCCGCAAGTGTCACAACTAAGGATGGAATCCCAAGATATGCGATGAAAAAGCCGTTAATCAATCCGCAGAGTAAACCGGCTAGCAGTGCAATCCCAATCCCTAAAATCAGTGGATGCCCTGCTTCATAACTGAATGCCAGCACACTTGCCGCTAATCCCATCACCGATGCAACCGATAAATCAATTTCTGCATTAATGATGACAAATGCCATCACGACGACGACGATAGCTTTTTCAATCGAAAGCCGGAAAATATTCGAGATATTGCCGGGTTCGAAATAGAATTCGGAAATACTGGCGTTAACAATGATACTGATGACTAAGATAGCCAGTAGCAAAGTTTCCCAGCGAAGGAACTTTGACAGGTTTGAATTGTTCACGATTGTCCCTCCCCGGAGCGGGTGTAATCCGATTGCTGGCGTTGACGCATCTTCGCCCACCAGACTCTGACGCGGGTTAATAGAACGCCATCAGTAGTCACGGAAGCTAAAATGAAAATTCCGAGCAATGCGTCTTTCCAGAATTCATTGATTCGCACCCGGATGAGGCTTTGCTCTATTGTGCCGATGAGCGCTGCACCGATTAATGCCCCGAAAATCGTTCCCGAGCCGCCAAAAATATTGACTCCGCCGACGACCACTGCCGCGACAACCTGCAATTCAAGTCCCTGTGCAGCAACTACGGTAATCGTGCCGATTCGGGATAGATAAATGAATCCACCTAAGCCGGAAAGTGCGCCGCTAATAATAAACGCGATTGTGACCAGTCTACCGGAAGGAATTCCTGCCATTTTTGCGGCTTCAGGGCTAGAGCCAACTGCATACAATTGCCGTCCGAAACGGGTATAACTTAGAATAAGTTGAAATATAATCACGACCACGATTGCAATGAAGGGTAGCACCCTCATTTCTATCTCACCGATGCTAAATAGATTGACACGCGGTAATTCTTTAATCCAATCCGGTAATTCACGGGTCGCAATCGACGTTGAGCCGGAATATTCTACTAAGAAACCTCTGTACAGTGCCAGCGTTCCGAGCGTGACAACAATTGAAGGAACGCGACCGTAAGAGACTATCAACCCATTGATGAGACCGAATGCTGCTCCAACAGACATTGCCAGTGTAACAGCGAGATACGGGTTCATATCATCAAAAATACTGAGTTGTCTGCCGAGAAAATAAGCCGTAAAGCCAACAATCGAGCTTACAGACAAATCAATATTCCGGGTTAAGACAACCAGCGTCTGCCCTACCGCGACCACTGTAATTAAGGCAACCACACCGGAGATACGGTTAAAAGTACGTGCGGATAGATAATTGGTAATTTGCGTGTTGAAGATCAGAATGACAATCGCAAAGATAACTAGCAAGCTAATCTCGCGCACCTGTTGAACACGTATTTTCAAAATACACCGCCTTCATCCAGTTTGACCCGTCCCATTGCGGCAGTCATAATCACTTCTTGATCGGCTTCCTCACGGGAGAAAATGCCCATCTGACGCCCCTCACGCATCACCATAATGCGGTCACTCATCGCTAGCACTTCCGGCAAGTCCGATGAAATCATCAGTATAGCGATACCCTGCTGTGCTAAATCACTTATCAAACGATGCACTTCTTCTTTCGCCCCGACATCAATCCCGCGTGTGGGTTCATCTAAAATCAAAAGGCGCGGATTGGTATTCAACCATTTGCTGAGCACCACTTTTTGCTGATTCCCGCCCGATAATTTTCCGGCGTGCAATTTGACATCCGGTGTTCGAATGGAGAATTGTTGACGATACTGCTCTGCCACCATTGCTTCATTGCTCTCCTGTACCAATCCCATTTCAGCATAGGCATTGAGTTTCGGCAAAGTGATATTTTTCGCAATAGATAATTCCAGAATCAGCCCGTGTTGCCGTCTATCTTCGGGGACATATGCAATCCCGAGTTCAATTGCCTGTTTGGGAGATTTGATGTCTACAGGCATCCCGTTCAGCATAATTTGACCGTATTCAGCCGGTTCAATGCCGAATAATGCCAGCGCGACGTCTGTGCGCCCCGAACCGACCAGCCCTGCTACCCCGAGCACTTCTCCAGCATGAACATCAAAATTGATATTGCTATATGTTCCAGGCAGCGTTAGATTGCGTACCGACATCACCGGGTCACCCTGATCAGAGGGTTCTTTGGTGAAGATTTCGCCCATCTCACGCCCGACCATATCCTTAATCGCCTGTTCAGGAGTCGTCTCCCCTGCCGGATGAGAGGAAATAAATTGTCCATCACGGAAAACAGTGATACGGTCAGCAATTTTGAATACTTCATCCATACGATGACTGATAAAAAGAATCGCGACACCCTGTTCCCGTAAATTGTAGATAATGCGGAAGAGTTGCTCGACTTCATGCGCGGAGAGTGAGGCTGTCGGTTCATCCATGATGAGAACCCGTACATTCATCGAAATAGCTTTGGCGATTTCAACTGTTTGCTGTGCGGCGAGGGCTAAACCGCGTGCCTGTGCGCGAACATCCAACTGAACATCTAATTTTTGAAGAACAGCTTCTGCATCGCGATAGAGCTTGCCCCAGTTCATGAACGCACCACGATTGCGATGACTGATAAAGATATTTTCGGCAATGTTCAAATCAGGGAAAACAAGAGGTTCTTGATAAATTGCGGCGATACCATAACGCTGGGCTTCCGCAGAACTATTGATACTGACATTCATTCCATCCACCAGAATCGCGCCGGAATCCGGTTGATGAATGCCTGTCATGGTTTTGATGAGGGTGGATTTACCTGCGCCATTTTCGCCTAGCAGTGCATGTATCTCGCCCGGATAAAGTGCGAGATGCACATTATCGAGTGCCTGTGTTGCACCGAAGCGCTTTGATACGCCAAGTATTTCTAAATAAGGATTTATTTGTGACATCCAATATCGCATCCGATAAAAGATTATTAATTGCCAACATATTACCAACAAACAACAACAAAAGCAAGCATTTCGATAATTTTCGCCAAAAATCAATAATTATTGAGAATTTTCACAAATCATATATGATTTCATGTGCTAGTTTTAGCAAAAATCATGTATGATGATAAGCAAAGTTGTAAATTATTGTTGAAATCTATTGAATTGACCGGATATGCAAACCTCTGCCAGCGCCTATGAACGCCATCAAGCCATTGTTGACATTGTAAATCGTGTCAAGAGTATCCGTGTGAGCGAACTCGCCGAACAACTCGAAGTCTCGGAAAGTACCATTCGTACTGACCTTGAGACTTTGCATGAAGAAGGCTTGCTGACACGGGTTCGGGGTGGCGCAATCGCAAAAGAATCCGATTTATCCAGTACAGCGCACACGATTCCGATGAGCGAAAGGGCGCTCAAAAATGCCCGTGAAAAAGAAGCAATCGCACATTGGGGAGCAGGACTGGTCGAAGATGGCGATGTCATTATGCTGGATGCCAGTTCGACAGTCTTGCATATCGCGCAATTTTTGCATGATAGGCGTAATCTGACTGTTTTCACAAATGGAATTATGGTTGCACAGGAACTTGCAAAAGAAGCATCGAACACAGTGATTATCATTGGCGGGATATTGCGTCCAAATGGAAATGCGATTACAGGCGAAATCAGCAAACAATTATTGCAGGACTATCATGTGCGAATTGCCTTTGTTTCCTGCGGGGCATTCACGCCGGAATCGGGCTTCTTTGAGATGAACATGCAGGAAGCGCAGATGAAATCACTGATGATTAAATCTGCCAGGCAACGGGTCGCGATGATTGATTCCAGCAAAATAGGTGAAATCGGCTTGACCTCATTTGCCACGCTCGATGATTTTGACTATTTTGTGACCGATGAAAAAATCAGTCGCCCGATGATTCAGACTATCCGGCAACGGGATACGCATGTGATAGTCTGTGGAGAGCAAACCACCAATAGCTTCCCGCCCGGTAGCAATGGCATTCAGCAGGACAAAATCCGAATCGGCTTCGCGAACCTCAGTGAAAATACGCCTTTCAGCCGTGATGTACGCCGCAGTCTCGAAAAAGCAGTCAAGACACATCAAGGCGTGGAACTGGTGCTGGCAGATAATCAACTGAATCCAGAAGTTGCGCTCAATGTTGCTGATAAATTGATTGCTCAGGAAGTAGACATCGCGATTGAATATCAGATTGACGAAACTACCGGAAACCTGATCGCCTATAAGTTCCAGCAGGCAAAAATTCCGGTGATTGCCGTTGATATTCCGATGGTCGGAGCGATATATTTTGGCGTGAACAATTATGTTGCAGGAAAAATGGCAGGAGTTGAACTCGGTAAAGCAATCGAAAACAGATGGCAGGGTCAGGTTGACCATATCATCGTACTGGAACAAACCCGCGCAGGCAGTCTCCCTGCGATGCGTATTCAGGGACAGATAGATGGTTTGCGGGAAATCATTTCCGATGCGGATAGCATTGTCACTGTCGAATCGGATAACACGGGTGAAGGCAGTTATCAGGCAATGAAGAATCTATTTAAAGAACTCAATCCAGAGTCACATATTGGCATTATCTGTTTTAATGATGATGCCGCTATCGGCGCACTTTATGCCGCCCGTGAATCAGGGTTTCCTGAGCAAGTTTTACTGGTCGGACAGGGAGCAGATCGGCGCTTACGCTCTGAAATGAGAAGTGAGAATTCGCCTGTTGTCGGTGCAACCGCCTATCGACCGGAAGCCTACGGAGAATATCTCATCACAATCGCGCTCGACATTCTGGAAGGAAAACAGGTTTCCCCTGCAATCTACATGCAGCATGATTTTATTACTCCGGAAAATGTCGATACCTTTTATCCTGATGATGGGGCATAAGCTGTGCATTTAGATGCCCGGAGTAGAACCACAATCAAAAATGTGTAAGCACAATTTTTCGGAAAGTGCTTCGAATACCTTTAGACCACGTACACTGTGACCACGCTCATCAAGTGGTGGTGAAAACACAGCGATACCCATGCGGTCAGGAACAACACCGATAATCGCGCCACTGACACCACTTTTCGCAGGAATCCCGACCCGGTATGCCCATTCCCCCGAAGAATCATACATGCCACAGGAGTGCATTACACTCAACACATCCCGAACATAAATTTGTTCGAGGGCACGCTCACCTGTGCAGGGATTGATTCCGCGATTGGCGAGTGTTGCTGCCATTGTTGCCAGATCAATTGTGTTGACCAGTAAGGCGCATTGTTGAATATAGAAATCAAGCACTTCCTCAATATCACCTGTCACAGTTCCCGACGCATAGAGCAAGTTGGTAATTGCCCGGTTGCGATGACTGGTCAAACGTTCGCTCGTAAAAACAGGCGCATCAACATGCACATCCCGTCCGGTATAACGCTTGAATACCGCCAGCAGACGATTGAGCTTATCAGTTAGCGTCTCCCCTGCTATCAAATCACCGATAGCGATTGCGCCGGAATTCATCATCGGGTTAGGCGGGCGACCTGTTGTTTCATCAAGGACGATTGAGTTAAAACTTTTTCCTGTTGGTTCGACTGCAACTTTAGAAAAAACCCTATCACGACCGACATCTTCCAGTGCCATGCCATAGGTAAAAGGCTTCGACACAGATTGTATTGTGAAGAATTGTTCTGTATCGCCAACATGAAATACCTGTCCATCGGTAGTGACAATGGCAATACCGAACCAGTCTGAATTTGCTTTCGATAATTCGGGGATATAGCTGGCAACTGTACCGTCGGAGACCATGCGAAATGTCGCATGTAACTCATCCAGAATGTGTGGAAAGTCACTCATCTCCAGATATTTCCTCAAGTCCCGAAACAAACTCATCAATCCCGGCTTGCCAGCGATTAATGTCAGACAGCGAAAATGAAACTTCTGTATTATCCTGCTGTGTACGGCATCCATTAGAAATCGGCGCACTGAGCAGAATAATTTCGTTTGCGAACTCCGCAGTCATTTCATGTTCAGCATGTCGTTCCATACGGGTGTGCAATTCTGTGAAGCGCATACAATTGACAATCGCATTGACATTCGCAGTTTCTACAAGTGCCCCGACATCTTCCAGCACGAAATATAATGGGGATAATGGAGCAATATCAATTTCACTAACCTGCCCGACCAGATCAGCATCTGTCCCGATCAGATCAATCTGCAAGCTCTGCATATCAACTTGCTGTTCTTCCTCTATTGGAAACCACAGTGCAACCATGCCACTCTGCCATGTCTCGTACTCTGCTTCAATTATCTCGCTATCGAATTCAATGCGAATAAACTCATCTTCGGCACTCAAGGCAATTTCTGTCGGGGCAGTACTTTCAAACTGACCTTCTCTGAGGATCATCTCAGGGGAATCTGGCACAATCGCTTCTAATTTCCAGGTCGAATCGTCGGCATTTATTGAAAATAGGAGATAACTATGCTCGTCCTGAATACGAAAAGCAATACCGTATTGCGGATAATCATCTTCCAGTGTTAGCTCGACACGGAATCCATTGACACTACCACCTGTTTGCAGGGGCACGAAGCCATCCCGCACGGACGCAATATAATTAACAGAAACATCGAGATCATTTCCATAGCCAATAGCCGCAACATCTTCTGCAAGAACCATGCGCTGGACATTGTCAAGAATCATGGTGGGCGATGGTGTAATGGTTGGCTCAGGCGTTGACGTAGCCGATGGCATCGGACTCGGAGATGGTGTGTCTGTGGCTGCCGCCTGAGTTTCCGTTATCTGTTGCTGAACTTCTTCGAATATCTCGGTTGCATTAGCCTGAGCGCCCTGATTGTTGAAAAATACCGCCCCTGCCACGATTGCTGCGATGACTACCAGTAGTGCAACCCCGGCTATTATGACCCCGTAATCCCGTTTTTTGATGAGGTCTTCGTCAACAACAACCTGCCCCGAGCGTTGCATTTCACTTGCCCGGATACTCTCGAAATTTTGCATATCCGGTGGCAATTGAGGCAACAGAACTTCATGAATATCCTGGGCAAATTCCAGCGCATCGCCGTAACGTTCTTCTTTGGTCTTTGCCAGAGCACGCTCAAAAATCGCATCAATCTCAGGTGGCAAATCCGGTCTTTTTTCACTCAGAGAAGGAATCGGAGCTTTGCGATGGAGTTCTATGACGGCTTTACGGGCTTCTTTGAATGATAATCCGGTTTCAGGCAGAAATGGCTTTTCACCTGTGAACAATTCATACAACATGATACCAAAGGCATAAATATCAACAGTATTATTGACCTGTCCACCTGTTTGCTGTTCATATGGCATGTAAGAGGGAGTCCCTGCCCCGCGAAGAGCCGGGTCGTCTAAATTAATCGCGCCCAGAATACCGAGGTCTGTCAGGAAAGCACTTTCATTTTCACCTGCAAGCAAAATATTGCCCGGTTTGACATCACGATGAATGAAGCCTTCACGGTGAATATAATTCAGTGCCCTCGCCACCTGCGCTATAATGCGGACTATCTTGGGAATGTCAATCGGGATACCTGTCTCACGGGTCTCTCTAACAAAATGGGTCAGGGGTTTCCCTTCGACATAATCCATTAAGATATAGGCACTTTTTTCTTCACGCACGAATTTATAAAACCGCACAATATTAGGATATTGCAAATCCCGCATGTGATTCGCTTCACGCTCGAAAAAATCCAGAAATCTTGAGCGCTTACTGTATTCTTCCCGCAGGAGCTTTAGAGCATACAGGTTCGGTGTTCCTACTTCACGTACTCTGTAAACACATGCCATTGCTCCGTCACCGATAAAGGTTTCTATCTCGTAACGGGCGTCTGAAATGAGTGTACGCGCCTCTTCAACATCAAAACAAGTGTTATCTGTCATGCCCTCTTGAATCCCGCCTCAATATCATTATTACGGATTATTATACCCCGGTTACGCCCCGTTCATTATAAAGGTTTGACACTAATTTTCTATCTCGATTGCTTGAATTGGAGCAACATTATTTGCCTGATAGCCTGTCTGCCACCGGAATAGTCCATTGTCAGCAAGTGGTAATAACAAATCCATGTAGAAAGATGCTGTATTCTCCTGTAAATCTCCCACCTGTCCTGTAACATCGGGCAAAATATCAGTGTCTAGGTTAATGGTACTGATTGCTGCTGGATTCACAATCGGCGGAGCAAGATTTTCTAATTCCGGTATCTGGATAATTGCCGCAGAATAGAAATCAGTTTGTTCCAATAGCGCTGGCAATTCACTCAAATTAGCGAAAAATTCATCGGTCACGGGTACAGGAACTTCCGGCAATTCAAGTGCCTGTGGACAGGTCTGGAATGTTTGTCCGCCCTGTAAACTGCGGGAGAGCAATTGTTCAAGATCGTCTAAACGCGATAGTGGATTTATAGGAGAACCGGGCTGCGGTAATTCTGGCAACCAGCCATCTGTTCCATACATTGCTAGCATATCCTGGCGATTTTCTGCAATCTGTGACCGTTGCAGGTCATTGATAGGATTGACCGTATGAAGAAAGAGATCACAGGCGGATGTTGCCGGAACAAGTATCATCTCATTGACATCAAACTGCATAGTATAGGCGAGGTCTAGCATCCGGTGATTTTCATCTTCTTGCAATGTCGCCACGTCCGGCACATCAGGGATTGCAGGCATAGAGGGCATCATAACATAATCCATCGGATTGATAACCGGAATATCCCGTACAATACCATCCGATGCTGACTCAGGAATCATGCCGGTCGGGTCACTGAAACTCAATGGATTATTATAAGCAAAAGTATAGAGATTCCCTCGCGGGTCATGCCGGACAGGGTCACGCTGCAAGAAACGTCCGATACGCGGATGATAAGCACGAACACCCATCAAGACAATATTTGACTCTGAGAGATGAATCTGCTCCAGAAAATCGACATTCACAGACTGTGCGTCCGCTTCGAAAATTGATTCACCAAACGCATTCCGGCTAAACTCCGGGATGACATCAGTCTCAAAACCACCGGATTCTGTTGCAAAACGGCTGAATTGCCCTGCGCCGTCATCAATCGTCCACAGGGATGTTTCTCCCCGTTGAATGAACAGCGTGTCATCCTGTGCGGGCGAATATTGTACCTGTAAATTGTCCCCATCACGAACAGCGATTAGTCCATAAGCATCATAAATCAAGTCATAAGTAAGGTCATGTTCAACTATCCGAACCACACGCCCCGTACTATCGTATTGAATGGATGTGATTTCAGGATTTGCGTCTTCAGATGCTGTTTCAGAAATCCCGATTAAACGATTAAAAGCATCATACTCATAGACGATTTGTCTGCCATCTATATAAGCCTCAAGAACGAGATTTCCATTGGAATCATAGTCATAATCCACATCACGCACAGCCTGTGGACCACCTTGCCACAATGGAAATGCAAACGGCAATAAAATCAACATGATGGGCATCCGGCGCGGGTTACGACGCACATACCAGAGCATCGGAAGTGCCAGAACGAAAGCAATCACAAAGGGTAAGTTAGCACGATCTTCAACTTCAAAATCAACGTTGCGGGTTTCATAATCCAGTTGATTCAGGCTGTTGTAGATGAATGCTGTTCGCGATGGTTCAGACCGTCCGGTACGCGCTGTTTGTTCGATTCGATTGCCAACCGCGTCGTAACTGTAGGTGACTGCATAGATAATTTGATTTTCGTCATCCAGCCAGCGTTCACCGATGAGTTGGCGTGCATCATCGTAACTATAGAGAATCGAGTTATTATCGCTGCGTGTCAAACGAATGAGATTGCCTGCCGCATCATATTCATAGTTAAATGAATAGGCGCGTGCTTCACCGGGCGGCGTATGTGCGATACTCTCAACCCGTCCGTTTTCATCATAGACATAACTTGTCGTCACGCTATCCTGACGACGGACTGCGCTGCGCCAGCCATTGAGGTTATAGTCAATTTCGACCTGTGGCGCGTCATTTTCCCCGAATGTGATGATTGTCGGTCGATTAAATCCATCATATTCATACTGAATTTGCGCGATTTCACCTATATTCCGTGAGATTAAATTGCCGTAGTCATCAAATTCATAATTGCTACTCAATAGAAGGTCGAATTGCTCTTCCCCTTCTTCATCGAGACTGACCTCATTGATGACCATTGAAAGCAGTTGTCCCGTATTATCATCATATGTGAAGCGATGTTCGATGTTATCCTGTCTCAACGAAATCAAACGCCCCGCAGCATCATACTCACGACGAATCGCACTATCATCCACACTAATCGCAGCAATATTGCCGTAATCATCATAAGCAATCGTGATTTCAGCATTGGTAGTACGGATAGTCTCAATTAATCCCGATGCTGTGCGGGTAATACCAAGGTCGTCGCTTACGCCATTTGAGGAAACATGACCGATTCCAACCAGATTAAAGCCTGGCTCAAGGGTATATTGGAGTATCTCGGTGCGCCCTGCTCCGTTTTCTGGCAGCGTAATCCGTGATAAATATCCATTGTTATACGTAAATTCAACAGTCGTATCCTGTTCGAAAGTGATGCTCACAATTCGATTGGCATTATCATATTCAAAATCTAAGTTTGCCCCGAGTGGATTGCTCAGTTGCTCCAGATTACCATTATCACTGTAACTGTATGACCAGCTATTATCAGCAGCATCAATGTAGCGTACCCGTTGTCCGGTGTTGTTATAAGTCATGTTGATTGTCTCGCCGCCGGGCGACGTAACCGATAGTAAATTATCGGTAGAATCATAGCTATAAGTGGTTTCAAGCGTGACTGTTTCATCACCTTCTGTGCGGGTTTGCTCAACTGCCAGTAAATTTCCGAACAAATCATAGAGATAATTTGTCTCGCGTCCCCCCGGTTCAGTCAAGCGGATAACGTTCCCTGCTCCATCATACTCAAAAGTAGTGATGAGGTTCGTTCCAGAAACGGTCACTGAAATCAAGCGATTTACGGCATCGTATTCATAAATGCGTGTGATACCGTCACGGGATGTCGATTCGACGATATTGCCAGCAGCATCATATACGAATGATTCCTCAGAAACACCCTCTTCATAAATAATGCCGGTGATATGACCTGCCTCATCATAAACATAAGTCGTTTCAACATTTTCAGGGTCAGTGATGCGTGTTACACGATTGTTTGCATCATATTCATAGATGTAGGGACTCGCTGCACCCGGTGGTAGATAAGTAGCAATATTGCCGCGTTCATCATAGGTGTACTGATAAATTTCGTTCCCATCTTGAATCCGGGTGATGTTTCCAGTTGCATCATAACTGATGAGGCTATTTTGACCGGATTGTGTGTTATTCGCCTGAATCAAACGACCAAAATCATCCGATCTGTACTGATAAACTGTTCCATTGAGAAGCTGGTAGGTGACGAGTTCCCCGTTCCCGAACCAGCCAAAGGTCTCGGAATTACCGGAAGGGTTTGTAATGCGCCCGATTTCCCCGATGACATTGTAGGCATAGGTCGTCGTGTTCCCGGCAGGATTTGTGATTGCTGTAATGCGTCCCCCGGCATCGCGGCTATAGAGGTATTCTCTGTCCTGTGGTTGTGTCTGGGCAACAACATTGTTTGATGAGTCGTAAGTATAGTCAGTTTGTAAACCATTCGGCTCGATAATCTGAATGGGATTGTCAATGTCATCATAACCATATCGCGTGACTTGATTCGCTGGCGTTGTTACCCGCAGCAGACGGTTCGTGTCATCATATAAATAGACCGTTTCATTCCCGTTCGGGTCAAATACACCGGTAATATTTCCGGCAGAGTCATATACATATCGGGTGATGCCGCCAGCAGGATTTGTGATTGTTAGCAATTGACCGGAATCATCAAATGAATAAAAGTATTGATTGTCTTCTGCGTCGGTATAGCCGATGATGTTGCCACTGTTATCATAGGCATAATGGAGTGCTGCCCCCGGCAAATCAACCTGTGTCGGATTCCCCATGAAATCGTAACCGTAAGTTGTTATCTGTTCTGCCGGATTTGTTATCTGTGCAAGCAATCCAGCAGTGTTATAAGCGTAGCGGGTTTGCAGACCATCATTCAAGGTACTTCCGGTCAGATACCCGATGGAGTTGTACGTGAATGTGACCGGACGACTATCCCCTTCACGGACTGTGAGAACATTGCCGCGTGCATTGTAGTCGAACCCGATATTGTAAGCAGGTGCATCCTCGTAACTGTATGTAACCAGTCTCAAACGTCCAATAGGGTCAAATTCATAGCGAATGGTCTCATTGAGAGCGTCGGTAACACTGTAAACAGTGCGACTACTATTATCGCCTATATTCAATGTGGTATCGTAATTTGTGATATACCCGTCAGGTGCAATCTCCTGAATCAATTGATCCATATTGTCATAAGCATAGGTATAGGAACTACTACCATTTGCTAAGGTCAATTGGACAAGATTTCCATAGTCATCATAGGCATAGTTTGTTGTACGTGGCATAGCGTCAGTGACCGATATGACTTGATTCGCCGTATCATATTCATAACTGAGCATTTCATCGGGCGATACATAACTGACAAGATTGTCGCGCTCGTCGTAATCGTAGGTGAATATCCGGTCAGCTACAGTAATTTGCTCTATCAACGCCCTATCTGAATGCCAGCGCAGACTAATCAAACGTCCATCAATATCACGCGCTGTCAACAAACGACCTGCCCCATCATGGAGCAATTGCCAGTTTTGTCCCTCTTCACCTGTTGCGGATTCAATCTCTATGAGTGAAGGATAGCCAAAGTCATCGTATTCATAGTGCGTTACCAGATCATTATCATCAGTAATTGTGGCAATTCGATTCTCATCATCGTAGTCAAATTGAGTAATCAGAGGTTGTCTCGCCCCACCATCAAACGCAACGGCTTCATCAATGGAAGTCAGAAGATTGGTCTCGTCATCATAGGTATATGATTTCCAGTTCGTGATAGAAGGTGTATCAATCTGCGATAGTAAACGGGTGTGATCATTCCCCGTGATATAGCTCAGCCCGTAAAAACCAACTGTTCCAAACTGAGGGTCGGTAAATCGCGTTAGATATCCGGCTTCATCATAACGAAAACGGAGTCGGGTGCGGGTTGGCTGGATAATCTCCGAGAGCAGTCCGGTATCCGGCACATAAATCCACTCGTAAACCTGATTGGTATCCGGTAGCGTCCAGCGTGTGAGGCGATAGTCTCCGTCAAATTCCCATATAGTCTCTCTATCAGTCTCGCCATCTATTAGTGCGGTTTCGATAGTGCGATTCTGTTGATAAGACAGTATGTAAGTTAAATTATCATCAGGATTCAAATCATATGAAGTAACCTGTCCATCATCATTGTATTCAAGTGCCATACGTTGCGTGAACGGACTATTCACATCATCAATTGCATTCAGATAACCATTGCCATCATAACCATAACTTGCACTGTAATCCGTGCCAAAATAATTCACACCGACTAGCAAATCACCGACATACTCATATCGAATTATACGTCCCTGCACACCTCGAACAGCAATAATCCTGCTATCAGCATCTGTGTAAATTTCGAGCCGACGCCCATAATGTTCGGTTACAAAGAAACCGCCGTCTGCACCAAACTGGTCGAGATAGCGTTGTGGTGCAGGAGAAAACAATAAAGCATAATCATGAAAATGGGTGATTCGCTGTAAACGTCCGGCAGTATCAAAGTGATATTGAATCCCATCCGCATCATAGGCAATCCAGTTTCCTGCAAATCCACTTTGCTGTTTAATAATCCAGGATAAAAGACTGTTTGAGCGATATAGATTGTCGTTCCCGGCTTCAAAAATATGAATGCTGCCATCTGCAAGCGTCAGTTGGACTTCACCCACATTTGCGAATGATGTATCCAGTTCATAATGATAGCTATGTCGCCAGCCGCGCCCGAAATGTGCTGATAAAAATGATTGTGGTGTATCGCGTTCGTCTGCTTGAATACTATTGTATGTGCGTTCCCAATTGAGTGTCAGCGCATGCCCCGGAACAGATATGTCCTCAACAGAATACACAAAATTACCGATCACACGATTAACAGGTTCGAGAGCCATGCTCATATCAACCTGTGGATGATAATCTGTAACAGTTGTGCCTGAATTGTTGAAATTTTGCGGACGAAATCCATTATCGAAGGGCAATACATCTGAATCAGCAGGACGGGATGGAGGCGAGGTAATGATTGTGCTATCAGGTAAATATTGCACGACAGTATTATCACGTCGTTCCAGGCGAAGTACCTGACTATCGAAAATCACGTTTTCAAGATCACTGAATTCGATAGGAATGTCTGTACCATTTGACAGAGTCATCCTCGCGACCTGATTGGCGAGTGTGATAATTCCGGCAGCGTTCAATTCAATATCAAAGCCGACGGAGGCTTCCTGTTCATAGTCCACACGGATAGTTGCGCGATTGCTCTCAGCGTTATCCTGAGATTGATTTCCGGGAACTGTATAACTTCCGATAAGTTCATCGCTCTGGAATAGTAAATCATTCGCATAAATTGTTTGAACAGTCGGACGGTCTGCATCGTTATCCAATATTGAAAAGACATCCCACCCTACCATATCCGTTTCAATACGGGCGTCATCTACTTGAATGATGAGGATAGGTTCGGCATTGGGACCCTCTCCTGAGATGCCCCCGCGTCGTGTAAAGCGAAGGTTTAGCCCATCAAAGATCATGTCATGCCCGTTAATCAAGCGCACACGGGTAATACCATCAATGACCTGTATTGCTTCGATAGCGTAAAAATCGGTGCTAACTGTTAACCCACTCTGAAGTCTGATTGTTAGAATAGAACTTTCAAGAGCGATGTCTGCGATATCCTCATCGGTGATGAATACCGCCCCGCTACTCATTTGTAGTGCGACACTATCTGGGTGGAACGAAATTGCTGGCATAAATGGTGCAATTACTTCTGTGTTCGAAATTTGAACTGCCACACTGCCTGAGATTTCAAATCGGTTGAGTTGATTCTCAATATTTACCCGTTGAATGGTCGCTTCACCGATAATTTCTATGCCTGTTTCATCATCGGGTCTGCCTTCTTCTGTGAAGTAGTCAGGAATCTCTGTCGCGGTGATTACAGGTATGAGGGGGTTAATTTGTCCGGTGAAATCTTGAGGGAATTGTCCTCGCCTTTGAACAGTTAAGCTATATTCGCTCTGAGTTAAAATACCATCTGAACGGGAATTATTCTGATTAATGACTATGCGAAATAAACCGGATTGAGTAATATTCCCTTGATACCGGGCACTAAATCCATACTCATCGCCATCAGTGTAAAATGGAGAAATCTCATTACCCGATGGGTCTAATAACAGCATTTCGGGGCTAAAAATACCACCAATTCGTCTGACACTTATCTCAATAACATCATTTTCCTGAACATCAATCAACCATTCCTGTGCTGAATCACTGTCAGATGCAAATATTCCACTGACCGTATCGCCGTAATTCAATCGCCGCTCAACGTCATTTTGAGCAGTCAAAGGAATCGTGAGTAGAAAACAAACTATCAAAATCAGAAAAAAACGAAACTTACTCATGTGTTTTCCTGTTCTTCGTTACGAACCTGTCTGAATATCAGTGTCAGAGTTGGTGAAAGCGCCAGCACATCCCCATCCGATAATTGTTGTGATGTATCCATCGCTTCCCCGTTAACCTCAATTGGATTCGTCGTCATACGTGCTGCCTGAATCGTCCCATCATCACGGGTAATGAAGCGAATGTGTTCCCGTGAAATCTGGTTATCACCTTCAATCAAAATATCACTGCCTGCACGTCGTCCGAGTGTAGTCATCGGGCGCAAAATATCATAAATCGTGTCAGTTTCTACATTAACCAGTTCAGCAACTTTGCGGGTACGTCTATCCGCTTCCATCTCACGTTCCGTAACAATGACTGTCCTATCGTGGTCAGGAGTTTCATCATCGTCCGGCAATACTGTTCGGAATTTCCCCGTAGAATCGTCATCTTCAAAAGTCTCAGGTTGTGTGCCTCTACCTCTACCACGCAGCAAATAAATCGTCACGAATATCACAACGATTGCCGCTGCAATGCCCCCGCCAATGATTACCTGAGAATTTGTTGATGCAGGAGGTTCTGATTCAGTCTCCGGTTCGGGTGTGGCTTCATTCTGAACAGCGAGAATTTCTGTAGATTCCGGCGTTTCAGTAGAAGCTGTTTCTACCGTAACTTCTTCACTTGCCTCAACTGTTGAGGTCGGTACAGGTGTCTCTGTTTGAGTTGGCATGACCGTTGGTATTTCAGTTGGAGTAGACGTAGGGACTGCTGTCGGAGGCAAACGGAATTCACCATCTGGCTCAACCATCATGCTTACTGTCTCGCCATTATCGAGCGTGATGACCAGTTCAGCAGAGTCGAAATCTGAATCAAGCGATGTTGATAGCAATACAACCGACCCGCCCCACAGTTGTCGCAGGTCACTAAAACTTTCGCTCAAGCCTAAAATAGAGCTTTGATAATAGACGCCGCCGGACTCAATCAATCTCTGATAGACCGTATTTTCCATATTGCCTATCACCACAATGTCAATGGCTGTATCAACCTGTGGAATATCACCGGAGCAGCTATCAGACCCCGCAGTTATCACCACAATACGCCGGACAAGAGTAGGATCGTCGCTCACATCGGGCAAATCTGAGAGCGCATCCAAAGTGCAACCCGCTGTGTCTGGCGATAATGTGTAACTATCTAACCAATCACTGAACGTATCAGTATCACCCACAGGCTCAAGCCGCGTATCATCCGGCAAGATAATCCCGGCATTCAGTATCATGTCAGGATTGCTAGCAACAAAAGTCTGTAATTCATCTTTGACGAGCGGGATAGCATCGCGCATGGTCATACTGGCATCCAGCAAAAACCACTGTTCGACCTGTGCCGATTCAGCCCCGGTAGTCAATTCGATTTCCTGATTATCAGTGAAAAGGCTTGCCTGTGAAATCGAATCCCCATCCGCTAGGGAAACCTGAATCATCAGATGATTGTCATCATAGTATGTGGCACGCAATATACGGGTTGTATCCGCCGATTGCGCCTGAAGTGCCGATGTTGCCATCAACACAACAAACATGGCAACCAGAAGCAGTATAAAAAAAGGGAATGCACTCTGTTTTCCCGACATAAATTCGACACCGATTCTGAATAAATGGTAATTATTATAGAGACGTATAGATATTACCTGGAATTGCCTGATCTGGCAAAATCACGTATTTGAATTGAAAAAGGACATCCAGCGACGCAACCAGTGACCGGAGGATGGTTGAGTTGTATTCGCATCTTGATTATCAATAATGATGTTCACGCCGGAGATTTCAAGTGCTTTTAGATGATGTTTTAGAGTTGCAGCATCCGGCAGTAAATCATCGACAGAAATCATGATTGCGCTGATGTTATCATGTCCACCGCCCAGATTCGAGTAATGAATAATATCCCGAACAATCTCACGCGGCGATTCGCGCATCACTGTCAGCAAATCATCTTCATTGAGATATGCTGTTGCCCCGTCACTTACGATTAACAGTCCCTGCCCCCGTGTGATAAGGTCTGTATGTATATCAACGCGAACTTCTTCACGATGTCCTATCGCACGGGTAAGTTTATTTCGTTTCTGATTCTTTTCGTTGACATATGACATCGTATGATCCTGCGTGTACTGTGTAATGTCATCCCCCGTAAACCAGTACATGCGACTATCGCCAACCGAAGCAGTTATTACCGTTGCCTGCTGCACTACAACTGCAACAATTGTCGTTGCCATATGCTTTGCAAAATTACGAAAGACCTCGGCATTGACCTGTTCAATACACCTTTCCAGAGCTTCCTTCGATGGCATATCAAGCGGCATCTGATAATACAATTCAATCAGACGGTCAACAGCATAGTGACTTGCCTTTTCCCCATCGGGCAAACTGCCAACACCATCTGCCAGTACAAATAATGCACCCCGTTCACACAAGGTGTCATAATCATCTGGATATAAATAGCCGATTGCATCTTCGTTATGTGGTCTATGCAGCCCTGTATGGGTTGACATTGCCACATTAAGCTTAAAATTTGGCATCGTAATTACATTACCACAGGCAAACCGTCCAACTCCTCTTATTATGAAGCAAAATTACTAATTTTACGACTGTCAACGGGAGAAAATTCCGGGGAATATAAGAAAAGAGTGACATTTAATGCCACCCCGGGGTAATTTATGTTCCGAATAGCTCCATCATGCCATAGGTCAGGCGTTGTTGAGCATTCGGTTGAGAGCCGAAAATCGACTTTTGCACCCTGCCCGCTTCATCCAGCAAAATCCAGTGCGGTGTGCCTCCTGCTTCAAACAGGTCGTAGGTGACATGTTCATCATCCATCATTACAGGAAAAGACAACTTCCGCTTTTCGATTTCGTCTTGAATTTGTTCGACGCTGTACGGGCTGCCTCTAAAATTACTGTGAATGCCAATTACATTCAGGTCAGGATAGGCACGGGCAATATCATCAGCAAAAGGCAATCCACGCATCATACAACCGTGACATCCTAAGTTGAAAAATAGGAGCAGTGTATGCTTGCCACGATAATCTTCCAGAGATGGTCGATTTTGCCCCTTCAATGATGTGACTTGCCACTCAATTGTCTGCTGTGTGTTCTGCATAGGCATACCTTTCTAGCCCTATGTTGTCGTGACTGCCAGCGCTTCCTGTGTAACGGCATCATTCGGATTTGCTTGATGCGATTGCAGGTAATGGCGAACCATCATCGCGGCAGTTGCGCCTTCTCCGGCGGCTGAAACTGCCTGTTTGGTACTTCCGGCACGAACATCCCCTGCGACAAAAACACCGTCCAGCGTTGTCTGGAAGTCAGCGCCCGTCTTGATGAAGCCCCAATCATCGCGTTCAATCGTTTCAGGAAGGAAACCGCTATTCGGGATCAAGCCGATAAAGACAAAAATTCCGTCCGGCGACCATTTGACAATCTCTCCTGTTGCCCGATTCTCAACCAGCATTGCATTCAGCTTGCCATCTTCTACAAGCAATTCCTGAACCGCATGATTCAGCACAACTTCGATGTTATCCTGTGCAGCAACTTGCTCCTGTAAAATCTGACTGGCTTTCGCTTCCGGCAAAAACTCGACAATTTTCACAGATTTCGCGAATTTCTCTGCTAAGAAGAGTCCTTCTTCAAAGCCACTGTTTCCGCCGCCAACGACGACAACATCTTTATCTTTGTAGAACGCACCATCACATGTTGCACAGAAATGGACATTCATGCCAATGAGGTCATTTTCACCCTCGACATTCAGGCGACGATATTTGCTGCCTGTGGCAATAATCGCAGAACGGGCGATAAACTCACGTCCACTCTTACCTATGATTGTGAGATAGTCTCCATAGCGAACGATGTCTGCGACAGGTTCACCCTGAACAATAGTGACACCGAAGCGCAATGCCTGGTCTTCCATGCGTTCAACAAATTCTGCACCGGTTACACCAACGGGAAATCCCGGGAAATTATCTAAGACCTGAGTGATTGCGACCTGTCCACCCACACTCGACGCATCAACAACCAGTGTTTCCAGCCCTTCGCGTGCCGTGTAAATCGCAGATGTCAACCCTGCCGGACCGCCACCGATAATCACAACATCATAGATTTTGCCATCATCATCGTCCGTGATACCTGTTTGAGCCATCAATTCGGCATTGGACGGTTCAACCTGAACTGTTCCATCAGGATAAATGATCGTCGGAATGCTGCGATTGCCACTATTAACCTGCTCTACATAAGCTATCGCCTCATCATTATCGGTGATGTCAACCCATTCAAACGGAATACGATGTTCACCAAAAAATGCTTTTGCACGACGGCAATCAGGACACCAATTTGCACCATAGACAACAATCTTCTCTGTCATTCTCACTACCTATAATCATGTTTTCGCGGATACATAACATAAGACGCATGAAAAATGACAATCTTTCCTCAAGCCTAAATTTCTTAAGAATTTGGAAAGATTCAGTGCAAATTGGCATGGTTTCTATGTGACAGATTACGCTGTAGCGGCTTTTTCACGGGCTAAGGTGTAGAAGAAATAACCCTGTTCACAGGTTTCCTGACCATGTTTATGTAGCAAAGCGAGTATCTGGGCGCGATGATTTGTGCCATGATTGATACCCGACATCAAAAAATCGAACAAAGGCATCTCAAATGGTGTTTGCATCTGAATGGTCACACTGCCATCAAGCGATTCAAGTGACTCAATGTATTCATCATACTGTGCATCAATTTCCTGCCACTTGCTCATGATAGAGTCGAAATCATCGTAATCTTCAATTTTGGGCGATTGTGACATATCCCCTTCTGTGAGAGACGTAATCGCCCACCAATCCGATTGCATCACATGAAAAACTTGCTGGTGCAATGAGCCAACAGAGTAATCATGCTCTGCTTTGAAAACGTCGGCAGGGGCAGATTTTACACAATTCAACACCTGCTCATTTGCCCATTTATTGTATGCGAGTAATGCTTTAATTGTTTCGATAGTCATTGAAAATCCTTTCAAAATTATCCTTATCAATAAGGATAAAGTCTCACGCAATGTGAGAGTCAAGGATTACACTGAAAATATGTGTTGAAGGGGCATATCAAAGATACACCCCGTATTGCGAAGCATTATGATGCGAAGTGGTCACGGGCATTCTGGAAACGTTTGATAGCACGCTCTGCACCCATAGTGATTACCATTTCATAGAGGTCAGGTGTTTGTGTTTTGCCTGTCAACGCCACACGGAACACCATCATCACATCCCCGAAAACGCCTTTATAAGCATCGGGGTCTTTTTTGTAATCTTTCGGACGTTTTGCATAACCATTATCCAGTGCATAGTCCCGCATCCGTTGAATCCATGCCTGTTTATCTTCTGTGATTGTCTGCGATGTGGTTTCAATCAGATAATCCAGCAGAGCAACGATGTCCTCTTGCTTGAGATCAGGTGCTTCTGAGAAACCTTCCGGGATATAAGTGTCATACAGTTCATCGAACAACATACCATAATACTGTTCGACTTCATTCCACTTCGCGAGGTCTTTACGCGGTTTGTCGCCACCCCGTTCAATATCAAAGACACGCACACTGTATTCAGGGTCGGCTTTCAGCAGATTAGCCGTAGCTTCATCGAAATCTTCCGCCCATGCGACAGCGTTATCATAGACTGTCTGTGCATCATATTTCGCGATGATTTCTTTGGACACACTGGTCAACTTTTCCATGTCGAAAAGTGAACTTGCCCGCGTCATCTTCGTTACGTCGAAAGGAAAGTCAATAATCGGCGTATCAGGATTTTCCACGCGCCAATCTTCAAAACTGGAATTTGCCAGATTCAGCAAATATTCCAGAATCGCATCCTGGGGATAGCCATTTTCATAATAATAGGACATTGCCGCTTCGGGGTCTTTGCGCTTCGAAAGTTTCCGGCGCGACTCCCCGTCCATAACAGCAATCGGCGCAAAATGAGCATATTCCGGCATCGGAGTCCCCGTTGCTTCGACAATCTGAATGTGCAACGGCAATGATGGAATATACTCATCACCACGCAACACAATCGTACAACGCATCAAATGGTCATCAATCACATGCGCCAGATTATAGGTCGGAAAACGATCTGACTTGAGCAATACTGAATCCAGTTCATTTGCTGGCAAATCTAACCGACCCCGAATCAGGTCATTGACTGTCACTTTTTCGTCCGGTGCAGTCGGTGCTTTCAGACGAATTACAAATTCTTCACCGCTATCAATTTTTGCTTTGATTTGTTCCAATGTCAGGTTGCGACTACGTGCCCAGACCCCGTATACGCCTGCACGGGTATTCTGTTTTTGCTGCTGGTCACGAATTTCGTCCAATTCTTCGGGTGTCAGGAAACAGGGATAAGCCTTCCCGCGTGCGACTAAATCTTTCGCATAAACCTGATAAATGTCAAAGCGTTCACTCTGAATATAGGGTCCATAGTCCCCGACCTGCGCGAGAGGCTCATATTCGATAACACCTTCATCAGCCAGCAAATTCACCCGTTGCAAGGCTTCCACAATCATCGCTGTACCGCCTTCGATTTCGCGTTTCTGGTCGGTATCTTCGACGCGGAGGATATAAACGCCATTGGTGGCATTGGTCATCAGGCGATTGAGCAGGGAAGCAAAAATCCCGCCAATGTGGATGAATCCGGTTGGACTGGGCGCAAATCGACTGACGATTGCTCCTTCCGGCAAGTCGCGTGCTGGATATTGTGCCTCAATGTCCGCAGGGGTCTGTGTAACATCAGGGAAAATCAGGTCAGCTAATGCGCGAAAGTCATCATTAGACATGGTATTGATTGACATAGAATTGGACTTGTCCTTTTGACTATAACGTATTCATATGGTCTCTTGAGACCCATATCTTAGCAGGTTTTTCGCATAATCCAACACCATCTCATTCAACAATAATCAGGATATAGCAACATTCCAATTTCCCTAGTATGCTTATGTTGTAAATCAACTGAAGGATGGCTAGGGTTCCGCTATCAAAAGATAGGCTGCGACCGAGCGCCATAGAAGGTCATTTTTGTGACTCGCACCATTAAGGGATAAAAGCCTTGAGGGGATAGGTTGGTGAGTTTTGACTTACCTATCAAACAAGGATAAATCTCTTATGCCTCAACAATTTTCCCGTGTTCAATCTATTTTCATCGCTATTGGCGTCACCGTTATCTGGTCATTCTCATGGGTGCTGATTAAATTCGGGCTCAATGACAACATCCCGCCGCTGCTTTTTGCTGCACTCAGATATTCAATTGCATCTCTATTTTTGCTGATGATGGTTTTGCGCTCAAAAACCGAACGTAGCCAATTGATGACTATCGGAAAAAGTGAACTCATCCGCCTGATTCCGTTAGGCTTGATATATTATGCTGCAACACAGGGATTGCAATTTTTGGCGCTGGATTATCTCCCGGCGGCGACTTACTCCCTGCTGCTGAATTTCACCTCAATTGCCGTCATGTTCGGCGGCGTACTATTCCTGAGCGAAATCCCGACACGGCTACAAATTGGCGCGATGCTGATTTTCATCGCAGGGGTATCGCTCTATTTCTTCCCGACACCCGAAATATCTATGATTGGCTTAGTCGTCGGGATTGCGAGTGTTTTCAGTAATGCCGGGAGTTCGCTCTTAGGACGCGCTATCAATCGTGATGCAAAACGCTCTGCCCTGCTGGTAACAACGGTGACGATGGGCATTGGTTCGGGTGTGCTTCTAATTGTGGCGCTGTTTCTGGAAGGATGGCAAGCAATCAGCTTAACCGGATGGGGAATCATTGTCTGGTTAGCACTCGTTCACACAGCATTTGCTTTCACACTATGGAATTTGACTCTACAAAAATTGTCCGCGACAGAATCCAGTCTGATTAACAGTACAATGCTGATTCAAACGGCAATGCTTGCCTGGATTTTTCTCGGAGAGAGTTTATCGGCAAAAGAGGTTATTGCGCTGATAGTTGCCCTTGCGGGGATCATCGTCTTCCAGATGCGCTCCCGCTCGAAACAGGCAAGCTCGTGATTTCCCAACAAAGCGGGTAAAAAATCAAAAAGCACAAAGAAATTTTCACATGGATTTTTCTTTGTGCCTTAGTGTCTGTAATGTCCTGAAAAGATTTAGGGTTCCGTAAGGGCGCAGCATGCTGCGCCCTTACATTGATATGAGATTTTTAGTTAGTTCTTTTCGAGATTCTACAGTCTTTGTGTCAAAAAGGAATTAACGCACGCCGAGGAGCAACTCGATTGTCAGTTGGTCAAGTTTTTCATAGGGCAAATTACGCGCACCCATTGCAACACGGTCAAATTCGACTGCACGCAATTTTGAAGCAGCGTCCGAACTGTAACCACCTTTAAGATAGTTAAATTCGCCGCTATCTGCATTAATTTCTTCGAGTAATGCCTGAATCTCTGAATCGGCTGCGAATTTTTCTGCTTTTTCCTTGAGGATGAGGTAAGTACGCATACAACCCTTCGCGAATTCTTTCACGTCAGGGTAATTCGATGTGCGATAAGCATGAGCATCAAAGTGGCGGCTACCTTCATAACCAACTTCTTCAAGGAATTTGACCAGGTAGAAATTCTGCTTAATCATCTCTGCACCGAAACGGAAATCTTGATCGTAGCGCCCGAATAACTGGTCATTGAGGTCGATATGGAAGAGTTTGCCTGCATCCCATGCCTGTCCGATTGCATGGACGAAGTTCAAGCCAGCCATGTGTTCATGGGCAACTTCGGGATTCACGCCGACCATTTCAGGGTGATCAAGTGTTTCAATGAATGCCAGCGCATGTCCGACTGTCGGCAGATAAATATTGCTGCGCGGTTCATTCGGTTTGGGTTCGAGCGCAAATTTCAGGTCATAACCTTGATCAATCACATATTCACTCAAGAAATTCAGTGCTTCACGGAAGCGTTTTCCGGCATCAAGCGGACTTTTGGAGCTATCGGTTTCTGTCCCTTCACGACCACCCCAGAAAACATATACTTTCGCACCACATTCCACACCGAGGTCAATCGCATTCATCGTCTTTTGTATCGCGTATGCCCATACATTCGGGTCATTACTGGTGAATGCCCCATCTTTGAAAGCAGGGTCAGTGAATAGATTGGTCGTCGCCATTGGCACAACCAGTCCGGTGTCATCCAGTGCCTTCTTGAAATCGGAGACAATTTGATCGCGTTCGGAGGCTGTGGCATCAATTGGCACAAGGTCATTATCATGGAAATTCACACCCCATGCACCAACTTCTGCCAGCATATTCACAATTTCTACAGGGGAAATCACATCGCGGGTCGGTTCACCGAAAGGGTCGCGCCCGGGATTGCCCACTGTCCAGAGACCAAAAGTAAATTTATGTTCGGGTTTGGGATCATAATTGCCCATAATGATACATCCTTAAATAGAGTCATTCTTTGTCATTGCCTATAGGTGTAACGCTTTTACCGCGAAACTTCAACTTTTTTCAAAAAGTTTTCTGATTCTTTCACATAGTAAAAAATATTTCATAGACTTACATTACCTTACACTTATATCAATTGGATTTTTGAGCATATTCGAGCGCTATCCGCTTAAATTACAGCATCGACATATGGTAATGTATCGAAAACGGTGGAAATTCAAATTTGTGTGTAATATACAATGGACGGCATCCATGCCGTCCCTACATTTTGAC
>ENA-OWNT01001209-OWNT01001209.1-seawater-metagenome-genome-assembly--contig:-NODE-1209-length-35193-cov-5.371284_pt1 | contig 35193 bp, 31 predicted proteins | sample MGYA00238136_ERZ651165 | MGnify/ENA primary metagenome ERZ651165 (study PRJEB26861, sample SAMN08777766) | seawater metagenome | isolation source: coastal seawater | place: USA: Florida | collected...
GATATGGCAAGCGTTGGCCTATTTTTCGGAAGTGACACGGGTAACACCGAACATGTTGCGAAAATGATCCAGAAGGAGTTGGGTAAACAGCTAATTGATGTAAAAGACATCGCCAAAAGCAGTAAAGAAGAAATTGCAGAATTCGACCTGCTTATTTTTGGTATCCCTACCTGGTACTACGGCGAAGCACAATGCGATTGGGACGACTTTTTCCCTGAGCTTGAGCAAATTGACTTTGAAGATAAGCTTGTGGCTATTTTTGGCTGTGGCGACCAAGAAGATTACGCAGAGTATTTCCTTGACGCAATGGGCATGGTTCGCGACATCGTAGAGCCTAAAGGCGCTATTCTTGTTGGCCAATGGTCTACAGAAGGTTACGACTTTGAAGCGTCTAAAGGCATGGCTGACGATAACCATTTTGTTGGTCTTGGTATCGATGAAGACCGTCAACCTGAGTTAACTGAATCTCGCGTAAAAGCATGGTGCAAACAAATCCATGACGAGCTTTGCCTCGCTGAGCTTGCATAATGCGCTAGAACAGAATTAAAAAAACCGCTCGTAGAGCGGTTTTTTTATATGAAGTTTTTACCTACAGTTGAAATCGTTCAACGGCTTTTCTTAAGCTTTCAGTCTGAGCGTCTAGCATCATTGTAGACTCGTTTGAAAGCCTTGTACTCTCTGCACTTGCATCAGCAAGGTCAACAATCTTATTTAAGCTCTCTGCTACGTCACCTAGAAGAACGTCCTGTTGCTGTGTATCGGCCACAATATGTTCATTAATGTCACTAAGTTTTTGAATAATATCGCGAACGCTATCAACTTGTTCAGATACGTTTTGAGTAATTTGAACGCCCTCTTGCGCTTGCTCTCGACCAGACTTAATGGCTTTTACCGCCTCTGCAGCGTCTTTTTGCAAGTTGCCAATCATTTGCTCAATTTCTTCCGTTGAATCGTGCGTTCTGTTTGCCAAAGTTCTTACTTCGTCAGCTACAACCGCAAAGCCTCTTCCTTGCTCACCCGCACGGGCAGCCTCAATGGCAGCGTTAAGTGCAAGTAAGTTTGTTTGCTCAGCAATCGTTTTAATAACGTCGAGAATACTACCGATATTGCGTGAGTTTTCATCTAAGCGACCAATAATTTCCGCAGACGTATCAGCCTGCTTAGCTTGCGCTTCAACCTGTTGACGGTTTCGTTCAACCAAATGACCGATATCTGTACTTTGCTGCGTTACATCGTTAAGCGCACGCATGGCGTCATTAATTTGTTCAAGGTTGCTACGGCTTTTATCTTGTACATCTTTCGTATTTACCGACGTTACAGTTACTTGCTCGCGCTGCTTATCCACTTCTGCCAAACTTTTATCGCCAAGCTCTACACTCTCTTTGGTAATTTCGATAAGGCGCTTCTCTTGTTCAAGAATATTACCCACTAGCTCCCGCAAGCTCTCAGTAAGACTGTTCACTTTTGCTGATAGTGCAGAAAACTCGTCATTACCTTCCTCGGAAAGCGTTGTGCTTAGGTCGCCTTTACTAAGTAGTGTCAGTCCTTTATTTATTCTACCCAGAGGTTTAGAAATACTGCGCGTTACAATAACGGCAAGCGTAATAGCGGCAACTAAACCTACTACTGCCACAATAAGGTTACGAACTAAGTTGGCTTGAACCGACTCAAGAATGGCGTTTTGCCCCTGTAACGACTGATTTTGCACGGTATCAAACAATGTATTGATATCAGCAAGTGCTGTGGTTAAGGCCGCCTTTGCGCTCTTTTGTGCAGCGGCAGCGTTTTCAATTTGCGTCAGTTTTTCTTTCTGAAGTGCGATTAGCCCTGAGTTACCGTTTACCGCCTCAAGCAACAAATCGTATTGTTCATTAAACGCACTTACTGTACCGCCATCATCAACACCAGTAGCCAGACGGTTCACGTAGTCTTTATCTACCTGAAGGTTGCTTAGCTGATAAGAAAGGTCGTCGATAATGTTGGCGCTTTGATCTGCGTTACTTGATTCTGCAAGCTCAACGAAAGAGTCGTTCATTGTAAGTAATTTATTGTCGATTGCCGTACCGGCACCTATAAGCGTCTCTATACTTGGGTCTGAACCATCAAGGTACGACAGGTCGAGCATAAGCGCACTGGCTTCATCGGCCACCATCAATACTTGCTCAAGCTGAGAAGCTAACTGCTTCTCTATTTGCATGCGCTCTGAAATAGCATTGTACATTTCAATTGAATGGTTCACGTATGCAGAGCTGGCGTCAATTGCGCTTGTCGCCGTTGCATTTGATGATATCAGCGATTTAAGCGTTGATAGGTCGTCTGAAAAAGTAGCAGATAAGTCGTCAAACGTTGCTTTGTTCGACATGAGTTCTTGCTGATTTTCTACATGATAGCCGTTTGCAGTAATAACAGACAGCGAGAGCACTTCTGTTTTTACTTTCACCATACTTGTTTGCACGGGCATTTTTTGTTCTACAACGTCAAGGGCAGAATCTTTAATACCGCTAAGACCAAAATAAGAGAGGATACTTGTAAGTAATAAGAGGCAACCAAATAGGCCAAAGCCTAGAGTGATTTTATTTATTATTGTTAACTGCATGGGCATTCCACCGATAAAACATGCCAAAAAATGAGAATTATAATTCCCTTAATCATTTTAGTTTAACAGGATGTTAATTCAATGCATCAAAAGTTTAATTCTCATTGAATATTTGTTAGCTTTTTCTTGCACTTATATACTGGTCAGGCCACGCCACATAAGGGCTGCGAAAACCAATGTTGAATTTTCGGTCACGTAAAAACTCTATCGGCACTAAATGGATTACCTTGAAGGAAAAAAACGCAGTGCATAATTTTTCATCGCTAAACGAAAGTTTCCACGGTTTTGCTTTTAAATTGTTGTAACTTACCTATAATAACCGAAAATATTTTCACGAGTTCTTAGTGGGTTGTAATGGATCAAAATAAAGAATTGAAAAAAGCAGGGCTTAAAGTCACTCTGCCTCGCCTTAAAATTTTACAAATTCTGCAAGAGCCAGAAAACCAACACATTAGCGCTGAAGACGTATACAAAATTCTTATTGAGCAAGGTGAAGAAATCGGCCTTGCTACAGTGTACCGCGTACTAAACCAGTTTGATGACGCTGGTATCTTAAACCGCCACCATTTTGAAGGCGGAAAGTCGGTTTTTGAAATAAGCCACAAAGATCACCACGATCACTTGGTATGCTTGAAGTGTGGCAAGGTAATCGAGTTTGAAGACGAGATTATCGAAGAGCGTCAAGAACTAATGGCGAAAAAGCACAACATGAAACTTACACACCACAGTCTTTATTTGTACGGTGAGTGCACAGACGATAACTGCGATAACGCTGCAGATTAAGCGCCGATAGTGAATAAGCGGATATTTTCGTACCCTCGTGGACAAAAAAAACGCTGATACGAATAATGACGACTTAATGATGAATAATAAAAAAGCCTGCATATTGTGCAGGCTTTTTTGTATCTGGTTAGCTATACCGATTAAGCGTCAAATTTGAAAGCGTGATACGCTTTGATTGCCTGCTCCCAAACGGGGCCGATTTCTCCATTCCCAATAACGTGACCATCGACTTCCGTCACCGCGGCCACTTCTTTACTTGAAGAGGTAAGCCATACTTCGTCAGCACTTAATAAGGCTTCTTTAGAAAACCAGTCTTCTTTTACTTCAAGCCCAGCTTGCTTAAATGCGTCTAATGCAATGGCACGCGTGATCCCGGGTAGAAGCTGATGATTTAGCGGTGGTGTTGTAATCACTGAATCTTTCACCATAAATACATTGCACGCGCTAGCTTCTGTAATCATACCTTCGCTGTTATATAGTATCGTTTCATTCACACCGGCATCCGCACCCGCTTGAAAATGCATTACATTCCCCAGCAAAGAGGTGGATTTAATGTGGCAGCGCTGCCACCTTTTATCTTCTTCTAAGGCTACTTTAAGCGAAGATGCGATCTTTTTATCAGTAGGTTGCGGCGGTGCTATTTCAAAAGCAAACCCGAATACGGTAGGCGCAACCCCTTTAGGGTAAGCATGATAACGCTTAACATCAGCGCCACGACTTACGTGAAAATAAACACCAATATTACCGCTTGAAAAATGCGCTTTATTTTTCTCAACTAACCCATCAAGAATGTCACGCCACTGCTGTGCATTGTAGGGGTTATCTATGTTTATGGCACTTAGCCCTTGAGACATTCTTGCAGTATGCCCGTTAAAGCCAACAGGTGAACCTTCGTAGGTTGGTATAACCTCATAAATACCATCGCCAAATAGAAAACCTCTATCCATAGGAGAGATCTTTGCTTCTGCTAAAGGCACAAACTCTCCGTTTAGAAATGCCATTGTCATATCATATCTCCTTGTATCTGGCGCTCTCTTGCTGCTGCTAATAAGCATTGTGCTCTTGCGGCTTCATTGTTTTGGAATGCAAAACGCACTTTTTCTCCCGGCACCGCTTGCGCTAATTTGTTTATGTCTAATGGGTTAACACAGCCTAGTTTGGGATAGCCTCCCAATGTTTGACGATCGCGCATCATTACAATTGGCTGACCGTCTGGCGGTACCTGTACGGCTCCAATATGAATAGCCTCAGAGCGCATATTACTCAATGAAGAAGATACTTCAGGCCCACTAAAGCGATACCCCATACGATCGATAGACGACGTCACTGTATAATCGCTACTTGTGAACAGCTGTTGAGCTACGCGATCAAAATCATCTATTTGATAACCCGGTATTACATTAATAGGCACCTGCAAGTCATAACTTGGCTGGAGCGCTTCTGGTAAAAGTCGTAAGTTGTCATGTGTAATGTTTGTTAACGCATTAGCGTTAATTTCAATACACTGGCCCTGCTGTAGCGGCTTGCCGTTTGCACAAAGCCCACCAAGTCCTTCCCTGGTAACTGTGCATACACTTCCCACAATATGTGGCACTCGCCAATTACCGCATATCGCAAGATACGCTTTACAACCAAGCGTAGCGCTACCCACCGTTACTTCATCGCTTTGCTTCAATATTACCGTTGCATAAGACTGCTGCTTTTTTCCGTTGACGGTTAAGGTTACGTCCCTTCCAGTGGCCGCGATGGCGCACGCTTCAGACACCCTAAAAGATAAGTGGCCGATAACTTCTAAACACGGCGTGTTATCCATATTAAATGCAATGAAATTTGCCCATCTGTAGGCAGTTTCGTCCATTGGGCCAGACTGACAAAAACCGTCTTGCTGGCTACCTACTCGACCACCATCAATGATAAGGCTCATTAGCCCCTTGTTGATAATCTCAACTTTCATTGTATGCCCTAAATTCCTCTTCAGAAATCGCGTAAAATGTTACATCTGTTCCAGTCGCTAACCGCGATGTGCTGCCTTGCTGTGTGTGTGAAACCATATTAAGAGGTGTAAGGCCTAATAAGTTCCACCCGCCTGGCGATTCGCTGGGGTATACCGCAGTTTGCCTGTCGGCAATCGCAACAGCACCTTTTGGCACACGCTTACGAGGCGTACTTAATCTCCCGCATTGCAACGCCGTTGGAATTTCCCCCATATAAGCGAAACCTGGCGCAAACCCCACGGCATAAACGCGATACGTTACGCTCGTGTGTAATGCAATTATTTCTTCAGTTGTTAGCCCAGTCTTTTTGCTTACTGCTAGCAAGTCACTTGCCTGTGGCGCGCCGTACCATACGGGTATGGCAACGGTGTCCGAACGCAATACAGAACTGCTTTCGTCCCCACTAGCGCAATTATCTTCTTGTTGTTTTTCTTTTTCTATCTCTTGATGTATATCTAGCAGTGCTCTGTACACGCCATGGCTGTCTATTTGTTGGTAGTTGAACACAACAAGTAAACTGTCATAGGAAGGAACACATTCAACCAACCAAGACTGCTGTTCTTGTTCAAGTGGCCGGTAGTTTGCGAGAGCTCGATTCCATCTAATACAAGCTCTGTTTGCTTCATCAAGGGTGTCACCTTTGAAATAAAGCATAAGCGCATCGATGCCTACATAAGCAATATGTTTTATATCGCCAAACGCTTTCATGCAGTTTCCTTGATAAATGTGTTTTTTCTGTGGCAACGTTATAGAAATAGTGAGGTTCTTTTACTGCCAATAAATCTTTTTTAACGTCAATCTTTGTAAGATTGCTACCTAATAAGACGTTTTATTCTTTTTGCAATATCAACAGCACCTTGCGTATCGCCGTGTACACACAATGAATGCGCAGTTATCGTTAAGCTTTTACCAGTGGCGGTTGTTACTGTGCCCTCTTCTATTAGCTGCTTAGCTTGTTCAAGGGCTTGTGATTCGCTTAATACGGCGCCATCAATGGCTCTAGATTGTAAAAGACCATCATCGGTATAACGCCTGTCAGCAAACGCTTCAAAATACAATGGCACGTTCACTTCTTCTGCCATAGCTTGATATTGCTCATTTTGAGATGTGGCTTGTATCATTAATGCTAACGATGGCTCACCCATAGCACGAATACTGTTCATCACCACCAGCATAATGTCGATGCTTTTCATCATGTCGTTATACAGCGCACCGTGCGGTTTTACATAGGTGACGTTTGTCCCACTTAATAACGCCATTCCCTGTAAGGCAGACACTTGGTATTGAATCATTGCTGTTAACTCATCGGCAGGTATCGACATACTGCGCCGACCAAAGCCTTGTAAATCTGGATAAGATGGATGTGCTCCTACTTCCACGTTATGCGCTTTCGCCAGCGCTAATGCTTGCTTCATTACAAGTGGATCACCTGCATGGTAACCGCATGCTATGTTTGCTTGGTCAATTTGCGCCATAATAGTGCTGTCTAGCGGCATAGACCATGCGCCATAGCTTTCACCTAAATCGCAATTTAACTTCATAATGGTTTAGCTCTTAGCCCCGATTTAGTATCATGTTACCTGTTCTTTATAAAAAGTCAGTGATAATGATAAATATCGGAAAAATTAATACATTACGCGTCGTAGCTCAATATCCTTTTGGCTATGCGCTAGCGCCAATACTGGAAGCCGAGCTCGATAATAAAGGCATACACGATGCCGATGAAGAATATGAGCAACAAACGGTCACGCTTGCCATAGACGAAGTTGAGACGCCCCTTAATGAAGGCCAAGATGTAGACGTATTTGTTACCACTGATCAGCGCGGCGAACTGTATGCCACGCTAAAGAAACCACTTATTCAAATTGGTGAGACCAAAGTGCTTAAGGCGGTGTCAGCAACCAACTTTGGTGCATTTTTCGACTGGGGTCTAGAAACCGACTTACTTATTCCAAACGACTACCAAGCACAGCCTGTTAGTGCTGGAATGTTCTATGTGGTACATCTTTTTTTTGACGAAAAAACCCAGCGCGTTTTAGGTGCCACAAAACTGCATTACTTCTTGAAGGAAAGCAGCGCTTACCTCAATGAAGGCGACACCGTCGACTGCCTTGTTTATGCCAAGACAGATCTGGGCTTTAAGGTTGTTATTAACGAAAAAAGCCTGGGCCTTATTTTTCACAGTGACGCATTTAAACCGTTAAAAGTGGGACACGCCACTCAAGGTGTCATTAAGACAATCAGAGACGATGGTAAAGTTGATGTTGCACTACAGCGAGTTGATAAAGGCGGACGAGACGCGCTTCAACAGGCAATTCTAGACGATTTAGAAGCCCATGGTGGCATTTCAACACTTACCGATAAAAGTGCGCCAGAAGCCATATACACCCACTTCAATGTGAGTAAAGCAGCTTACAAAAAAGCCATTGGCGCGCTGTATAAACAAAAGAAAATTACGCTTAGCCCAGACGCTATTCGTTTAAATAAAGATAACGCTTAATAAGCCAAGTAATTATTAGGACACATAATGAAAGCACATGTTTCTTGGGATAGAGATCTTTCTTTTACAGGCACCACAGACAGTGGCTATAAAACGGTTATGGATGGCAACGGTAACGCCATTTCACCGATGGAGTCAGTACTCGTTGCAGCCGGCGCATGTTCAAGTGTTGACGTAGTGGACATTTTAAAAAAGGGACGGTTTAACATCACTAACTGTGAATGTGAGCTAGAGGCAACAAGGGCTGAAGAGCCTCCAAGAGTATTCACCGACATTCATGCGCACTATAAAGTAACGGGTGAAGGCATTACTGAAAAAGCGCTAGCTCGGGCTGTCCAGCTATCTGCAGAAAAGTATTGTTCGGTCATGTTAATGCTAGAAGGCAAAGTAAACATCACCACAAGTTACGAGCTGGTTTAACTACAACTTTGGTGTATTAACCCTTAGTTTAGTAATAATCGCCAACCAATAGTGAAAAAAGCCAACTCAAAAAGTTGGCTTTTTTATTTTCACGCTCACAAACAAACCTAAGGTACTGATATTTAATGGTTTTAACATTGGTTAACATCTTTGGCATGTTAGCTGCTGAATATGGTCAATAATTAATAACGACGACAACGTTAGGGTTTTGACCATGGAAACAAACAACCGCTCTTCACTCGCTTTTTCTACACCAGCTATGCGCTTACTGCTCGGTAGCAGCATTGTTGCCCTTTCACTTTCACTAACTGCCTGTTCTGACGCCGATGCCGTAAATGTAGAAGCGCAGACATCAGAAGAAACGGTCTTCGCCATTCCGGTTGAAACCCAAAGCATTACAACAGGCAATATCACGTCGACTTACGATACCACTGCAATTTTAGAAGCGCGCGAAGAAGCATTTGTTGTGGCTCGCGCTTCGGGCATTATCGAAGAAATCTTTGTAGAAGAAGGTGACTATGTTGAAAAAGGTCAAGCGCTAGCTCAGCTTGATAAACGTCGCTACGAATTAAGCTTATCAAAAGCCATTGCCGATTTAACCGGTATAGAGAGCGAATTGGATAAAGTAAACAAAGTTTATTCAAAGAAACTAATTAGTGACGATACCTACGATAAATTAAAAGCACAGTACGAGTCGGCAAAAGCGTCTGTACGCCTTGCTGAGCTTGATTTAAAAGAAACCACTATTACCGCGCCCATCAGTGGTTTTGTTGCTTCACGAAATGCGAAAGTAGGCAACCTCACCGAGTCATTCCAACGTGAGCGAATGTTTCACATTGTTCAGCAGCGTAACTTACAGGGCGTAGTGTATTTACCTGAAAATGAGCTTCGTAACGTTTCTGTTGGTCAATCAGCTTCACTTACCGTTGCTGCACTTGGCGACCTAAACATTACAGCAAACGTTGAACGTATTAGCCCAGTTATTGATGCGACAACGGGTACGTTCAAGGTAACCCTTAAAGTGCCTAACGAAAACAACGCCTTAAAGGCGGGTATGTTCACCGATGTATCGCTTGAATATGCTACCCATGCCAACGCAACACTGCTTCCGCGAAGAGCGCTTGTCACAATAGACAACAACCACAGCGTGTTCGTGGTAGATAACGGCAAAGTGAAAAAGGTGAATATTGATACCGGCTTCGAAAACAACGACGTGGTAGAGGTGGTAAACGGCCTTCAAGGTAATGAAGAAGTGGTTACCGCAGGTCATCAAAATCTTAAAGACAGCGCCCCTGTTGAAGTAGTTAACAGCTAAGCAAGCGTTACAAGGAGTTATATTATGCGCATTGTCGATATAGCAGTTAAAAGACCTGTAGCAGTTAGCATGTTCACCTTCGCCGTACTGTTGTTTGGTATGGTGTCGCTGGGCAGATTGTCTGTAAATTTACTACCCGATTTGTCTTACCCTACCCTTACTATTCGTACCGATTACGATGGTGCGGCACCCGCTGAAATTGAACAGTTGGTGTCAAAGCCGATAGAAGAAGCCATTGGTGTAGTAAAAGGAGTACGCAAAGTTACGTCAACCTCCAGAGCGGGTCAGTCAGATGTAGTACTGTCTTTCGCTTGGGGCACCGACATGGACTTCGCCAGCCTTGAAGTAAGAGAAAAGCTAGACGTACTTCAGCTTCCTCTTGATATAGAGAAGCCGCGCTTGCTGCGATTCAACCCAAGTTTAGACCCTGTTATAAAGCTTGGTTTAACGGGGCAATCAGACAGTGCAACGTTAACCGTTGCGCAAATGAAACGCCTTCGCCTCTACGCTGAACAACAAGTAAAACGCGCGCTAGAGTCGGTTGAAGGTGTTGCCGCTGTGCGCGTAGGTGGTGGTTTAGAAAATGAAATTCACATTCTTATCGACCAGCAAAAAGCCAGTCAGCTGTCTATTCCAATTACTACCATTATTGACCGAGTAAGTGCTGAGAACATCAATGCGGCCGGCGGTCGTATTGATAATGCCGCTCAAGCGTTCTTGGTTCGCACGCTAAACCAGTTTGAAAATCTTAACGACATTGAAGATTTGTACATAGGTCGCTTTGAAGGGCGCAACATTCAGCTTAAAGACGTTGCAAAAGTAGAAAGTGCCTACAAAGACAGAGACGTTGTAACCCGCTTTAATGGGTACGAAGGTGTTGAAATTGCCATTTATAAAGAAGGTGATGCAAACGCCGTCAGCGTTGCCGAAAAGGTCGCCAACCGTCTAGACGAAGTGCAAAAAAGCCTGCCTAGCAACTATACACTTAGCGAAATATACGACCAAAGTGTTTTCATAAAGCAAGCAATTGATAACGTGAAGTCTGCAGCCGTTATGGGCGGTATTCTTGCCATGCTAGTGTTGTATCTGTTCTTACGAGACTTCTGGGCCACTGTCATTATCTCTGTCTCAATTCCTGTTTCGGTAATTGCGACCTTTAACCTTATGTACGCTAACGACATTAGCCTCAATATGATGAGCTTGGGCGGCATTGCACTCGCCGTAGGGTTACTGGTAGATAACAGTATTGTGGTGCTTGAAAACATAGATAGGCACAAGAAACACAAAAAAGCACTAGGTTCAGACAACGCTGATGCCCAAGCAGCGAGCGAAGGTACCAAAGAAGTGTCTGGCGCCATTGTAGCCAGTACGCTTACTACCATGGCCGTATTCGTACCGCTTATTTTTGTTGAAGGGATCGCAGGCCAGTTATTTAGAGATCAAGCCCTTACAGTATCATTCGCACTGGCAGCATCGCTTGTAGTAGCGCTGACCTTAATTCCCGCAATGGCACATAAAAAGAAAAAGCAGCAGCTTGATCACGAAGATGTGTTCACAGCAGAAGCCCCAAAGCCACCTGTTTCTGTAATCGGTAAAATTGCCTATTACCTAACATGGCCTGTAAGAATGGCGTTCAAGTTGGTGTTTGTTTTCCTTCCCGCCGCATTAGTAACCTTGGTTATTGGCGCTTGGCACATTGCTAGCAAAGGCCTAAGCATAGTGTTTAAACCTGTGCTTTGGTTATTTAATAAAGCCTTTGATGCCCTTGCTATTGGTTACGAAAAGCTCTTATTAATAAGCTTACGTGCTCGCGTTCTTGTTATTGGTCTTGCGTTAGGCTTATCGGCTGGTGCCGTTACGCTTATACCAAAACTGGGTATGGAGCTTATTCCTACCATGTCACAGGGTGAATTTACGGTTGAAGTGACACTGCCTGCTGGCTCACCGCTTTCTAGAACAGATAGTATAATTAATGAACTTGCTGCGGTAGCCGTTGCGCCGATTGCGTCATCTGCTCAAGAAGCAGACGAAAACAGCGCCACACAAGTACTTCGCACATATACTATGTCGGGTACAGGCAGCCTAATTAGTGCCGCACCTAACCAAGGTGGCGATCATTGGGGCAAGCTAAATATCGTAATGAAGCCCAACGCTTCTGAGCAAGACATGCGAAACGTTAAAGATGCGCTTCGCGCTCACTTAGCACTCAAGCCCCAAGTACAGGCAACTTTCTCAGAACCTGAGCTATTTAGTTTTGCTTCACCCATTCAAGTTGAAATTGCCGGTTACGATTTAAACCAGCTTCAACAAAATGGTGACGCTATTGCAACTAAATTAGCGAGCTACCCTAACTTTGCCGACGTCACTACCAGCATTCGCGACGGCAACCCCGAGCTTAAAATAGCCTTTCATCATGCTAAGTTAGCGAGGCTTGATTTAGACGCAGCAACGGTGTCTGAACTTATTGCAGCTAAAGTGGGTGGTCGCGTGGCAACGCAATACAGTGTGGAAGATCGCAAAGTAGATGTTTTGGTTCGAACGTTTGAAAACCAACGAAACAATATTGCGAGCGTTCGAGGCATTGTTGTTAATCCAGGTGCTGCTCAACCTATTCCACTTAGTGCAGTCGCAGATGTTTATATGAGTGTTGGTCCAAGCGAAATTACGCGAGTTGGACAGCAACGTGTTGCACTGGTGTCTGCAAACTTAGCAAAAGGAAAACTTGATGAAGCGGTGGCTATAGCCACTAAAGTACTCGCTGAAACGCAGCTCCCCTTATCGCTAACGGCGTCTGTAACAGGTCAAAGCGAAGACATGCAAAACAGTTTCCGCTCACTGCAGTTTGCCTTAGCACTAGCCGTGTTCATGGTATATCTGGTAATGGCATCGCAGTTTGAATCTTTGCTTCACCCACTGCTGATTTTATTTGCAGTTCCTCTTGCTGGAGCCGGGTCGGTATATGGCCTATGGTTAACCGGCACGCCACTAAACGTTGTTGTGTTTATTGGGCTTATTATGCTTTGCGGTATTGTTGTAAATAACGCCATTGTGCTGGTAGACCGTATTAATCAGCTTAGACGCCAAGGTATGGAAAAGCAGTCTGCCATTGTAGATGCCGCTAAAACTCGATTACGCCCTATCGTCATGACAACGTTAACCACCATTCTTGGTTTATTGCCTATGGCATTTGGTTTAGGCGAAGGCGCTGAAATACGCACGCCGATGGCTATTACCGTGATTTACGGCCTGTTATTTGCCAGCTTATTAACCCTGATTTTACTCCCTGTGTTATATAGCTTATTCGATACCAAAGCCATATCGATGCAGAATGACGTTAAAGACAATGCATCACTGGTGAACAACAGTGACAAGCCGCTTCAAGAAGGAGGTGCGCTATGAGTTCGCCTTCTTCTAATGAGTCGCCTCAATTGTCTAAAATAGCCGGCATTGGTGCCTCGCTAGCACGCTTTGCTCTGAACAAACCCGTAACGATAGGCATGCTGTTTCTGTCAATGCTGCTATTTGGCATTGTATCTGGTCGCTTACTGCCGTTAGAAAAGTTTCCCGGCATCGATATTCCAGAGATGGTGGTTCAAATTCCCTACCCTGATGCGACACCGGTTGAAATTGAAACCATGATAACGCGCCCGGTGGAAGAAGCCGTTGCCACAATGTCTGGCATTAAACGGCTGCGGGCCCGCTCTTTCGATAACAGAGCTGAAGTGATTGTTGAGTTTGATTGGGACGAAAACCTAAAAGCGAAAAGTATCGAAGCACGCGAAAAAATAGACGCTATTCGCCATACGTTACCTGACGATATAGAGCGCATTATGGTGTATAAATTTAACACCAACGATATGCCTATATTCCAACTACGCGTATCGAGCGATAGAGATTTATCTAATGCGTATGATTTACTAGAGCGCAACCTAAAGCGTCCACTTGAGCGTGTGCCTGGTGTTTCAAAGGTTGAGCTTTATGGCACGATGAAGCGCCAAATAACCATTCGCCTTGATCCTCAAAAAATGGCGGCTTATCAAATTGATGGTACTCGCCTAGAGCAGCAGCTACAAAGCGCAAACTTCTCTCTTACCGCGGGCTACATGTATAACAATGGTGAAAAAGTGTTGGTTAACCCCACCGGCGAATTCACCGACATCAACGACTTTAAAGATATGTGGGTAACGCGCAGCGTGCGACTGTCAGACATTGCGTCAGTCACATATGAACTTCCCGAACGAAACGAAGGCCGTCATTTAGACAGAACATTTGCGGTTGGTTTTAACGTATTTCGCGAGTCTGGCAGCAACTTAGTTGACGTGTCTAACGCTGTAATGAAAGTGATAGAGCAAGCGAAAGAAGACCCTGAATTCAACGGTATTAGCTTGTTTGTAATGGACGATACAGCAAAAAGTGTAACGTCTTCGTTAAGCGATCTGCTTAATGCAGGGCTTCTCGGCGCGTTATTATCGGTCATTGTGTTGTATCTGTTTTTGCGCCAGCTTACTACAACATTAATTGTTGTGCTTTCTGTACCATTTTCTATCTGTATTGCACTGGGAGTGATGTATTTATTGGGCTACACGCTTAACATTTTATCACTCATGGGGCTGATGCTTGCAGTAGGTATGCTTGTCGATAATGCGGTAGTGATCACCGAAAGCGTGTTTCAAGAGCGCCAGCAAAACAGCAGCATTAAAGGAGCCACACAACTTGGTGTTAACAAAGTTAGTTTGGCTGTTATTGCAGGCACGGCCACTACAGCAATCGTCTTCTTGCCCAATATTATTGGCGTAAAAATTGACGTGACTATTTTTCTTGAACACGTTGCCGTTGCAATTTGTATCTCGTTATTCGCATCGCTGTTTATTGCCAAAACACTTATTCCGCTATTAACCACAAAAGTAACTATTCCTGTGGTTAAAACGCCCAAGCAACCCAAATACATCAGTGGTTACGGTAGAGCATTAGCATGGATGCTAAAGCATCAGGGTAAAACCTGCTTAATCGCACTCGCTATATTGGCGTCTACTGCGGTGCCTATGCAAGTTGTTACCTCTAACGATGAAGGGAATAACAATCAAGAGCGTATTTGGCTTAATTATCACGTAACGCAGAACTTCACACTGGACGAGGTAGAGAAAACCGTTGATAAAATGGAAGCTTACTTATATGAAAACCAATCTCGTTTTCACATTAAACAGGTTTACACTTATTTTACTGCCGGTCACGCAGTAAGCGGTATTACGCTTAACGATAATCTTCCAGTACCAGTTAGCAAGATTAAAGAAGACATACGCGAAGGTATGCCTGCTTTTGTACGTGCCCGCCCATCATTTGAATGGGATAGCGGTAACGGCGGCGGCATTCGCGTAACTCTGTTGGGCGAATCTTCAGATACGCTATTGGATATTTCCGAGCAAATTGTTCCTATTCTTGCCAGTATTGAAGGCTTAGAAGACGTCAAAGCTGATACAGGCTCTACCCGTGATGAAGTGCAAATTCGCATAGACAGAGAAAAAGCAAACCGCTTTGGCATTCAAGTTAATGATGTAGCAAAGCTAATTGCCACCGCGTTACGTGGAAGTAATCTTCGTACATTTCGTTACGGTGATGCTGGCGAAGTTGACGTTCAGCTGAAATTCGGTAGCGACGTACAGGCATCTCTTAATGCATTGAAGAACATTAATATCGGCTTTTCTCAAGGCCAGTCGGTAAGTTTGAGTATGATTGCGGATTTCTCAGTTAAGCCGCAGTTATCGCAGATAAATCGAAACTACAGACAAACGGCGTTGGCTATCGGTGCAAATCTTGAAGGAGAAACTACCACTGAACAAGCACGGGAGCGTATAGAAGCTGCGTTAAAAAACATAGCTTTACCTACTGGCTATAAATGGACCCTTGACGGCAGCTTCTCTCGCCAGAATGAAGCAAACGCGGTAATGCAAATGAACATGTTGTTAGCTATTTGCATGATTTACGTGGTAATGGCTGCGTTGTTTGAGTCTTTAATATTGCCGACGTCTGTCATTACATCGCTACTGTTTTCATTTACCGGTGTGTTTTGGGCATTTATGGTAACCGGTACACCGATGTCTATTATGGGTATGATTGGAATGCTTATCTTAATGGGCATAGTGGTGAACAACGGTATTGTATTAGTTGACCGAATAAACCAGCTAGTAAACGAAGGTTTATCGCTTTACGAAGCCGTCATTGAAGGCTGTATTACCCGTATCCGACCTATTTTAATGACCGTTGCAACGACGGTATTGGGGCTTATTCCACTTGCAATGGGAAGCACGCGTATAGGTGGTGACGGTCCACCCTACTCGCCTATGGCCATTGCTATCATTGGCGGGCTGGTATTTTCTACCTTAACAAGTTTGTTTTTGGTGCCGCTAGCTTACGTGTTATTGCTTAAGCTTCGTTTTAAAACACAACGACTATTTAAATCGAGCAAGGCACGCGTAAATCGCTGGGTAAAGGTATAACTGCGCGGCTTGGCAGTATTGAAGGGGTGAAAAGCGGGAAGCTGATTAACGTTAAAGCGTCAGCTTCCCGCTTTCTTTTTGTAGTTCTCGCGCTGTGCGCGTATTCACGCCGCTCATTAACTGCGTGACGTTAAGTATTCAAGCACAGCTGTTGCATCACGCTCTATTGAAAATTCAATCAAACTGCTTCCGTTACAGGTCAATCCCTCTTCAGAAGTAACCATACGCAGTACCTCACGCTGACTTGCGCCAATGCGTCCTACGTTTCTCGACAGACTTGAACGAAGCACTTTAATATCATCGTTTATTACCGCTTTGCAGAACCCTGCAAATTGCGTTTCGCCCACAAAGCGCACACCCTGTGGTGGCTCAGCTGCAAAAGTCTGACTCGATAGCCCTAGCGTTAAAGCTGAAAGTAAAATTGGTAGTCGTTTCATAATGTTTTCCTCAAAATAAGATTACAAAGGGTTGTGGCAAACTCAATTGATATCGCACCTAACGTTTTGCTAAGTGCATACTAGTTATGAAACAAAAATCGGAGTATTGCTGTTGTAAATTTGTACAGGCGAGGTAAATATTCGGTAAATCAGGATGTTACGAAAGCATTAACAACATAAACAACTGATAAGTATGGCTTTATTATATTTTTATATTACGAAGACTACTAAGCGCGAAGAAGTCTATATAAAACAAATATAATAAATGGAATAAAAAAGGCTCCCGTAGGAGCCTTTGAAGTGAAATGTTAACATGTTCTTAGCGCACGATGCTTATTCGTATTTGCGCTCGCGCTTAGTTTCGATGGCGTCTATGTAAGCATGCCATGACGCATAACCAATTAGCGGCATTAGTACGATGAAGCCTACAAAGCCAGTAATAAAGCCAATTGCCACTGTGGAGAATATGATTGCACCCCAAATAAACATAGGCACTTTGTTCACCCATACTGCGTTCACACTAGTTAGCACAGCTGTCGCAAGATCCACCTTTCGTTCCATCAATATAGGTTGCGTGAATGCAGTAATAAACAACATAGCAACAGTAAAGAGAGCCCCTACAATCGTTCCAAGTGTAAGGAATGGAAGAAGACTTTCTAAGTTTGTGTCAATGTACGGAGGGTAAAGCGCGTGTATGATTGACGCCACACGCAGCCAAAAGATCATCATTACCATCAGCAGCAAGGCAAAACCCCATTCGTTAGTCGCGTTTCGACGCATCGCCCGTAAAGAATGACGAAGCGTAGGTTTGTGCCCTTTTTCCATCTCCCAGCTCACATCATATAAACCAGCAGCGAGAAACGGCCCTACTAACATAAAACAAACAATGGCTGGCAATATCACTAAGTGCCATCCCGTCATCGCTACTAAATACATTACAGCCCATGGGATAACGGCGAACAAAACGCCATAAAAAACGGTTAAGCCTGGTGCGCGCATAGCATCTCTTAGCGCAAGTGAAAGCCACTTAATGGGATCTCCCACATCTAATTCTTTACATGGTATTACTCGAGCAATTCCACTTTGCGTTATTGCATTCTCAGGAGTCTCTTTAAAATGGTGCGACATATTTTTATCACCTCTGCTTATAAGCTAGCCTGTTACTGGCGCGTTTTTTGTACACGCCTTACTACTACGATAGGCGCAGAATGAAAAGTTCACAAGTGATTAACATAATTTTTATACTTAAATGACATGCGAAAGGTTTATCACCCTAAAAGTACAAAAAAAAGCCATTTGGATATAAAAGTCTTTATAAATCTATAAAAATGGCGAAATTGACATCGCATAGTGAGATGCTTTGCGATAATCTCAGGGTATGTAAATCAGCCAGATAGACCATGAAACCAGTATCACGCTCACATAAATTAGATAACGTTTGTTATGACATTCGCGGCCCTATTGCCGAACAGGCAAGGAAAATGGAAGACGAAGGCCATAGAATTCTTAAACTGAATATTGGTAACCCTGCCCCCTTCGGATTTGAAGCGCCTGATGACATAGTGAAAGACGTCATTCACAACCTGCCTACATCACAGGGGTATTCTGATTCGACAGGTATTTATGCGGCCCGTGTAGCGGTAATGCAGTACTACCAACAGCGAAATATCAAGGATATTCGTGTTGACGATGTGTACATTGGCAACGGTGTGTCTGAACTGATTATGATGGCTATGCAGGCTTTGCTAAATCATGGTGATGAAGTGCTTATACCAAGCCCTGACTATCCACTGTGGACAGCTGCGGTAAGCCTTTCCTCGGGTTCACCTGTCCATTACCGCTGTGATGAACAAGCGGGATGGTTTCCAGATCTTGACGACATAAAAAGTAAAATCACCAGCAAAACCCGCGCTATTGTACTCATCAACCCCAACAATCCCACAGGGGCCGTTTACGATGAGGCACTGTTGCAGGAGATTGTTGAAATTGCCCGTCAACATGGTTTAGTGGTGTTCAGCGACGAAATCTACGACAAGATTTTATACGACGGCGCCAAACACACCAGTATTGCATCACTGGCTGACGACGTATTCTTTGTTACGTTTGGTGGGTTAAGCAAGAACTATCGCGTAGCAGGCTTTCGCTCAGGTTGGTTAGTAGTTAGCGGCAACAAGCGTATAGCCTCCGACTATATAGAAGGTCTGAATATTTTATCCTCTATGCGCATGTGTGCCAACGTGCCTTGTCAAAGTGCAATTCAAACTGCACTGGGTGGCTATCAAAGCATTGATGACTTAGTTAAAGAAAACGGCAGGTTGCGCATTCAGCGTGACGTCACAACCGATATGCTTAATGGCATAGACGGCATACACTGCGTTAAACCTCAAGGGGCCATGTACTGCTTTGCGCGTGTTGATGAAAAGAAATTCAATATACACAACGACGAGCAAATGGTGTTAGACCTATTACGCTCTGAAAAAATACTGCTTGTTCACGGTCGTGCTTTTAACTTAAATGAAGGTGTATATTTTCGCTTAGTGTTTTTACCACATAGCGATATTTTAGTGCCCGCACTTCACCGCATAGGCAATTTCTTTAGACATTATAAACAAGGGGCATAGTGTGTCTGATAGAAGTCATTTTTTTGCACACTTAGCGCGACTAAAATTAATTAATCGCTGGCCATTGATGCACAATGTACGCACTGAAAACGTGCAAGAGCATAGCCTTCAAGTGGCGATGGTGGCCCACGCCCTGGCCCTGATTAAAAACAAATTCTTTAACGGCACATTAAACCCCGATCGTATTGCCACTATGGCCATGTTTCATGATGTGTCAGAGGTATTAACCGGCGACCTACCAACACCGGTTAAGTACTTTAACCCAGCCATTAAAGAAGAATATAAGAAGATAGAAAAGATAGCCGAAAACAAGCTTATTGAAATGGCGCCAGAAGCGTTTCGCGAAGACTACGCCGCGCTTATCGATCATCACTACCACAGTGAAGAAGAAGCTTTCATAGTAAAAGCGGCCGATGTGCTATGTGCCTACTTAAAAACCCTTGAAGAGCTTGCAGCAGGTAACCAAGAGTTTAAGCTTGCTAAAAAGCGTTTAGATAAAATACTGAAAGATTATCACTCTGACGAAGTGGATTATTTCTTAACGCGCTACGTGCCAAGCTTTTCGCTCAGCTTAGATGAAATTACCCTGGACGAGATGTAAAAACGAAGGACAGTGACGTGACGGTAGCAAAATGGGAACAAGCTCTACAGGAAAGACGTTTACCGCGCAGTGAAAGTCGCGATGGCGATCATCGAAACCCCTATCAGCGCGACAAAGCGAGGGTTTTGCACAGTGCGGCCTTTCGTCGGTTACAGGCAAAAACGCAGGTACTTGGTGTTGGTCTGAGTGACTTTTATCGTACCCGCCTCACTCACTCTCTTGAAGCCGCGCAAATAGGCACAGGTATAACCGCACAACTTTGCGGTAAGTTTCCAGATGTCGCGCAAACACTCGCGTTAGACGGCACACTCATAGAAACTCTGTGTTTGGCTCACGACATCGGGCATCCGCCTTTTGGTCACGGTGGAGAAATTGCGCTTCATTACATGATGCACCAGCATGGTGGTTTTGAGGGGAACGGGCAGACCTTTCGGATTATCTCAAAATTAGAGCCCTACACCGCTGAGCACGGCATGAATTTATGTCGAAGGAGCGTGCTCGGGCTAGTGAAGTATCCGAACTTTATCGACACACTGCACGGCAACATGACAATGCCTCAGCGTCCTCTTTCATTACGACAAGTAAAAGCTGATGAATGGCATCCGCCAAAAGGACTGTTCCGCTGTGATGAGCCCTTATTCGACTGGATGCTCGCGCCGCTAAGTCATAATGATAAAGACCGCTTTATGCAGTTCAGCACCAAACAGAATGGTCACAGTAAAACCCAATTTAAGTCGTTCGACTGTTCCATAATGGAGCTATCAGATGACATTGCGTACGGTATTCATGACCTAGAAGATGCCATTGTAATGGATATGGTGCATAAACATCACTTTGTTGATGAGGTCACACTTCCGTTAAAAGCATTAGATGTACCATGGCTCTCTAGGAATATAGAAGCACTAACTGACAAACTTTTCAGTGCCAAACATCACGAACGAAAAAATGCGATAGGCGCATTGGTAAACAGTTTTATTACCGCAATAGAAATAAAAGGCGTAGATGGTTTCGAACATCCTCTTCTGGCGTTTAATGCCACCATGCCTCACCATTTCGCCGAAGCACTGGAACTGTTTAAACGTTTCGTGTTTAGAAAGGTCATTCGCCGCCCTGATGTTCAGTTGCTTGAGTACAAGGGGCAGTTAATGGTGATGGAATTGTTTGAAGCTTTTGCCTCTGATCCACTGCGCTTGTTACCGGAAAACACGCAGATACGCTGGCGTACAGAACAAGAGTTCGATAATGGAATGCGCGTACTCGCCGATTATATTTCTGGTATGACCGACGAGTTCGCAACACGACTTTATGCAAGCATCTTTTCACCTAAACAGGGCGGGATCCAAGACAGTTTGCACATATAAAAGCAGGCTGTTTACTTTTTTAGACTAATCAAAGAGGCGTTTTTACTCTGACCACGCCACACTTTTTGTGCTGTAAATAAAAAACACTGATTTAATTGAAAGTGAAAGCGCCTTTACAAGGTCTTATAACTCATAGAAGCGAAATCAACATCGACCCAATACGCCGTTATGTTCGTAATTAGCTTAAACGCTATAAATGAATGCACCTCGCAACGGCCTGCGACAGAGTTGCAAGTTATGAGAAGTAAGGAAGGTAAAACATGCCCAAGCCCTATAAACCCTCTGTAAATCTGAATGAAAGCCACGTAACCGACGAAAACGTGTACATGAATAGACGCAAGTTGCTTAAGTCTATGGGGTTTGTTGGCGCTTCTACGTTGCTAGCGAAATCGGCAGGCGCTGCAGGATGGTTTTGGGAAGATGAAAAAGAGAAAACGGCTTTTAACGGAAAACCACTAGACTTCTCCGCGCCTCCTAAATATCAAATTAATGAAACGCGTACACCTGAAAGTAAGGTTACTAGCTACAACAATTTCTATGAATTTGGCACCTCAAAAGATGCCCCAGCGAAAAATGCCACTGAATTTCAAACCAAGCCTTGGCAACTTAAAGTGGATGGCCTTGTTAAAAAGCCCTTTGTTATAGACCACGATGCACTTTTAAGTCGGTTTCCGCTTGAAGAAAGGATTTACAGACTTCGCTGCGTTGAAGCATGGTCGATGGTGGTTCCTTGGGTAGGCTTTGAACTTGCCGCACTTATTAAGCAAGCCGACCCGCTTATGTCAGCAAAATATGTGGCATTTGAAACCTTGTACGATCCAGAGCAAATGCCTGGGCAACGCAGCCGATTTATGGGTGGCGGCATTGAGTACCCTTATGTTGAAGGGCTGCGTATCGATGAAGCGATGCACCCATTAACCTTAATGGCTGTAGGCCTTTACGGTAAAACACTTCCTCCACAAAATGGTGCCCCCATCAGACTTGTGGTTCCGTGGAAATACGGGTTTAAAAGCATAAAGTCGATAGTTCGCATTCGCTTAACAGACAAAGAGCCACCAACAACATGGAAAAGGCTGGCATCTAACGAATACGGTTTTTACGCCAACGTGAACCCTAATGTAGACCATCCTCGTTGGAGCCAAGCAAGTGAGCGACGTATTACTACGGGTGGCTTGCTGGCACGAAACCGCATCGATACTCAATTGTTTAACGGTTACAGCGAAGTTGCAAACCTATATAAAGGTATGGACCTCTCACGTTTTTACTAACCAATACAAGCACAACACAGTGCTGTGCTTAATTAGTACAGCATTGGCAATATTCCTTTAGGAGCAATATGCCCTTTCTTAGTAAACCTTTTCGGATGTCGACGTGGCAACGCCGTTTAGTTAAAACTGCTATTCATATTTTTGCGTTAGGCTATATGATTTGGCTTTTCGGGGCAGGCATAACTGACAACCTTGGGCCAGATCCGGTAAATACCTTGATTAACCAAACAGGAATTTGGGCTATTTACTTCCTGCTAGCAACGCTCACGCTAAGCCCGTTAGCAAAATGGTTACCCAGTCCGGAGCCTATGCAGTACAGGCGGTTGATTGGCGTGTATTCTTTCGTTTATGCGTTTGCTCATCTTGCAACTTACATGCTGTTTGAACTTCAATTAGATATGTCGTTAATTGCCAGTGAGCTGGTAAGCAGACCTTATATTATTGTTGGCATGTCAGCGCTGTTATTGCTACTCGCCCTTACACTTACCTCATTCAAACGTATTCAACGCAACATGGGAAAACGTTGGCAGAAGTTACACAACACCATTTATCTAATATTACCGCTAACTTTATTGCACTTTAGCTGGTCACAGAAGACATTTTGGCAAGAGCCAGTTTGGTATTGGTTAATAGGACTGATAATAATGTCGCCAAGATTCATGTCGTATGTTGAGAATCAGAAAAAGCAAAAAGCCAGAGCGCGGAAGAAAGCAGCTGCGTCAACTTAAGTAAGAAAGTAAATCAGCGTGGCATACCGCGCTGTTTTACTGATAACAACACAGAAGAGAAAGAACCAAAAATTAGAACGTAAAACACCAGCTACCAGTGTAATAGGGTCGCCGATTACAGGTACCCAGCAGAGGAATAAACTCCACCTTCCCCATTTAGCAAAAAAGCTTTCAGCTTTATAAAAAGTAGTATCGCTAACCCTTAACCATTTTGACGCCAGCTGCTTTCCAAATTTATAACCCAACACAAAGTTAACCAGCGACCCCAACACGTTACCCATAGATGCCATGACAAGAAGGTTAAACGGCGTAAAGCCATTGCTTAATAATGCTGCCAATACAATTTCAGAGCTTAAAGGCAAGATTGTTGCGGCACAAAAGGCAGCTAAAAACATACCTAGATAGCCTAGCGTTACGAAACTATTCAAGTGTCACCTAATTAACCTACCACACTGCGGCATTGACCATTCCAAATACATTGAACAACAGAACCTCCGCGATAAAGCAAAAGTATTTCTATTGCTGAACGTAAGCTTACCCATTAAGCGAAATTAAAAACACTGTAATTTTAACAAGTTAGCAATTAAAAAGCAGGGTGATTAAAAATAACACAATGAAGTACTTGCAAAATGTCTTATCCAGTAATACTGTATACACATACACACTGTATAAATGAACAGCTTTTGTTTTAACCTGAAAAAAGAGTACTGCCATGAACACATCAACCGTTTCTCGATTTAATGCACTACGCACTTCAGTTTCAAATGTTGTACAACTTCCTCTACCGTTCGAAGGTTTCCCAGGTGAAGGTAAAGGTCACAACGGGAAAGGGTGGAATTACTTATTAGCCAATTCAGTGGCTTTTTCTAAAGACGTTGATCATGCAATTCGAATTCAAAAGCCAGAAAAAGAAAAAGTACCTCAATGGATCAGCAAGTTGATTACTGGCGGTCAGTGTAAAACCTTATATGTAGAGAATATTGACCTTGATTTACAGCCAACAGACAGTGAGATGATAAGAAAGCTGTGTGAACTTTATTCGGTAAGTTTGGTAAACGTACGAGTTGATGCTAACGAGCAACAGCGAAATGTTGCTGTAGGGCCTTGGTAATAGAACCAATATCTGTTTTCGCAACTACATGGCGTTGCGAAAACAGTTGGGTAGTACAACGCATAGCTTTATACTAGTGACCAATTTAGGTTTTAATGGTATGAAATATGCGCTGTTATTGTTGCTCTTCTCTTTCTTTTGAGAATTGCTGCGAGCCATTTTTAACTGGCCAATCTCTCCCCTCTTCCTCTGAACAACTTATGCGATCACGTTTTTCTGCTTACGCGACAGAAAACTTTGATTACGTGTTAAAAACCTATTCAAAAGAAAAGCAACAGTCGCTGAGTGTTGAAGCCTTAAAGAACAGTGCCGAAGGTGCTAATTGGTTTGCTCTTAAAGTGAATGCAACGCCAGCCGAAGATACCGTAGAATTCACAGCATACTACTTTGAAAATAAGACAATGTATCAGCTTCACGAAGCGTCGCGCTTTATAAACGAGGATGGTGCTTGGCGTTATCATGACGGCGAGTTGTTTGATGACTGCGGAAAAGTAAAATACGGCCGTAATTTACCGTGTGTTTGTGGTAGCAACAAAAAATTCAAACAGTGCTGCGCGACAAAAGCGCGTTAAAGCTTCACTGTACTATTTTAATATTGCCGAAAACTAATTTAGCCGCCTGAGTATTAGGCGGCTAAGTGATGACGGTGTTAGTTCCATACGCCAAGCAAGCTGCTAACGCATGTGAATATAGCGCGGGCAGTCTAAGACTTAAAAAATGTAATACTAAGTGGATACACCCATAATTCATCATTATTGGCTTTCATCGCCGCTACAATCGCAAATATCAAGTTAAGCAGACCCAAAATAGCAAAGCCGATAAAACCAATGAGTATAAACGCTAGAACCGTACAAATAATTGAATAAACGACAAGACTCAATACCCAATTGGCAGTTACGCGTCCATGTTGATTTATACGTTCACTTTGGTCTTTATTCACCACCCACATTACTATGGGTAATATTAGCCCCAGCCCAGGAGCAATGATGCTAGCAAGTTGGCTTAAGTGGATGACTGTACAGTAGGTACGCTCGTTCATTCCCCAATACATATTGTTTTCCATTCTTGTTTATCCCTTATTTGTGCAAAAAAGAACATTACGTGTAGCGGCTCTTTTATCCAGTCTATTTTGTACCACTTTCAGTTAGTACATGCATTACTTAACGCTTTCACTTCTTCGTTTTATTGGAAACAGGCGTAGCCAAAATGCTGCTTCAAACACAATTCCAAGTAAAACAAATACAAAAGCACCTGATGCAAAGCCTCTGCTGTAGCATGCAATAGCTATGGCTAGAAAAACTAACGCCAAAACAAAGCGAAGTAAGGTTTTCATTAAAATATCCTTTTCAAAAATTGGTGGTGTGAAGCGTTGCTCGGGGTCAACGTTGTTGAAATACTAAAACAAAACGCATATTAGCTATTTATATGAGCGCAATAATTCAATAACCAAGACACTATTTCCACCTTCATACCCTGTTACTTTGTAACACTTTGTTTATCATTTCCTCTAAAGCTGCGCAGCTTTACGCCAATTGACGGTAGCTGCACGTGAATTTGTTTACAAACACACAATACCGTTTCACAATGAAATGGACATGTCTCTGTGTATACATCGCAGTAAAATCAGAATAACGAAGGACAAACAATGATTAAGCATAAACGTACGTTACTTGCTGCACTGATAAGTGTTTCACTGTTGGGTTGTAATGAAACCGCAAAAGAATCCCCTGCCCCAGCGCCAACACTCACAGCAGCAGACGCTGAAGCATTTCTAGAAAACGCGCAGCGCGATATCGAAAAAATGCAGGTGCCAGCGGCTCACGCAGCTTGGAGCTATGCCACAAACATTAATTATGATACCGCAGCAGTGAGCGCCTATTTTAACGAAGTGCTTTCTACCAAAGTGGCCAAACTGTCAAAGGAAGCGGCTAAATTTAACGACGTTAACGTAGATGCTGATACCCGTCGCCAGCTTAACCTTTTAAAAAATGGCCTTACCATGCCACCACCGGCTGACTCTGCCAAAGCGGAGCGTCTCGCCAAAATAAGCTCAGATCTAAGTGCCATGTATGGCTCTGGCGAATATTGTCAAGAAGACGGTACTTGCAAAAGCTTGGTTGAAATGAGTGGTGAAATGGCCACTGTGCGTGATGCAGATTTGCTTTTAGAATACTGGAAAGGTTGGCGCGAGGTGTCTAAACCTATGGCTCCACTTTACGCTGAACAAGTCTCTTTAGCGAATGAAGGTGCAGCAGAACTTGGGTTTGCTAATGTGAGCGAACTTTGGCGCGGTAAATACGACATGCCTGCGGAAGAATTCCCTAAAGAGCTTGATCGTCTTTGGTCTCAAGTAGAGCCTTTCTACGAGTCACTTCATTGTCATGTGCGAGCTAAACTTGGTGAGCATTACGGAGAAGATGTCGTTCCTCAGGATAAGCCCATTCCAGCTCATTTGCTTGGCAATATGTGGGCGCAAACATGGGGCAACGTTTATGACATCGTAAAACCTGAGCAAGAAATGAAAGTACCTGATGTGACTGCGGCATTGAAAGCACAGGGCTACGACGAAATTGCTATGGTTAAACAGGCAGAATCATTTTTCTCTTCGCTTGGTTTTGAAGAACTACCGGAAACATTCTGGGAACGCTCAATGTTTCAGAAACCGGAAGGCAGAGACGTGCAATGTCACGCGTCTGCATGGGACTTAGATGATAAGGACGATTTGCGCATTAAAATGTGTATCCAAAAAACCGGTGAAGAATTTAACGTTATTCACCACGAACTTGGTCACAACTATTACCAACGCGCTTATAAGGACCAGCCGTTACTTTACAGAGGTTCAGCAAACGATGGTTTCCATGAAGCTATCGGCGATACCATCGCGCTTTCAATTACGCCTAAGTACTTAAAACAAATTGGTTTGATTGATGAGATCCCAGACGCCTCTAATGATATCGGCATGTTGATGCAAGTTGCATTAGACAAAATTGCATTCATTCCATTTGGTTTGATGGTTGATCAATGGCGCTGGAAAGTGCTTGCTGGTGAAGTATCACCTGAACAATACAACGATTTGTGGTGGGAACTACGCGAAAAGTATCAAGGTGTAATGGCACCTGTAGCGCGTGATACGGATGCCTTTGATCCAGGTGCTAAATACCATGTGCCTGCAAACGTGCCGTATACTCGCTATTTCCTAGCTCATATTCTTCAGTTCCAGTTCCACAAAGCGCTTTGTGATATTGCTGGTGATGAAGGTCCGCTAAATCGCTGTTCAATATACGGCAGTGAAGAAGCGGGTAAAGCACTGAACGATATGCTTGAAATGGGTATGAGTCAGCCATGGCAGAATGCGCTGGAAACGCTTACAGGCTCACCTGAAATGGACGCAAGCACCATTGCAGCCTACTTCGCACCACTTAAAACTTGGTTAGATGAGCAAAACGCCACACGACAGTGCGGTTGGTAAACAGCTAGTTAAATAACGCTTAGAAAGACCTCGCTTCGGCGGGGTTTTTTATTGTCTTTTTCTAGGGCCTGTTGAACGAGTCTATATGTGTTTCACCGAATATTATGATCGAATCTCGCTCAGTCCCATAGAAACCAGTACTTATTTAAACAAGGAGGAAATTGAAATGGCAAAGGTACTAGTAATTGGTGCATCGGGGCAAATTGGTAAACAAGCCACGGGAAAACTGCTTGAAGCAGGTCATCACGTTATCGCGCCAGTGAGGAATCCAGACAAATTAAGCGACCTTAAAAACCCAAATTTAACGGTTTTAGAACAAGATTTGGAAAAAGACTTTTCTTCGCACTTTGATGGGATAGACGTTGCGATATTCACGGCTGGATCCGGCGGTAATACTGGAGCAGACAAAACGCTTATGATTGACCTTTGGGCTGCTCGCAATGCCGTTGAATACGCAAAAGCGGCAAAAGTGCCGAAGTTTGTAATGGTAAGCTCAATTGGTGCTGACGATCCAGACGCCATAGACTCTCCAATTAAGCCTTATCTTGTTGCAAAACACATGGCAGATGAACATCTTATTAATAGCAATTTGCACTATATCATTTTGCGACCTGGAACCTTACTCAATGAGCCAGGCACGCATTTAGTCAGTACAGAAATGCCAACTAACAGAAAAGAGGCTGTTATACCTCGAGAAGATGTGGCAACCGCTATTATAGAAAGTGTTAACTACAGTGGCAGTAACAACGTTATCACGCACTTATTTAAAGGCAGCACGCCAATCTCAAGCGTATTCTAAGCACACGAATTAACGAATCGAAAAAGCCCCAGAACGGGGCTTTTTTATTGCGACAGTGCGTTATTAGGGAATGAGCGCTTGGCACACCCAGTTTCCATCCTCGTTGCGTTCATGCCACTCTCTGTTTTGCGGGTTACCACGCAAATACAAATAGTCAACAGCGTTAATGGCAAGCAAAATCACACAGAAGTGCGGTGGTGCTTGTTTGAAGTCTCCGATAACCTGCAAGGCCGATGAATCGTGTCTTGGCGTGCCCGGCTCTCCCCAGAAAAACTGTTTTTTGCCAGCGTCAGATAGCTTGTTCCATTGCTCGCCAACAAGCGCTTCGTTCTGCTCAGCAGTCAATACCGTCGCAGTACATGTAAAGCGGTACTGTTCTCTTGTTTTTGTGAAATACCAGCATACCTGCGCTTGAGGACGCTCAATGAGTTGCTGATACTTGTCAGAGCGAGTGTCAGAGATAACCACAAGTTCGTTGCTGTCGGTTAAACCACGATAAACAACAGTACGACAACAAGGAAAACCATTGTCATCAACGCTCGCCAGCTGAAAGTAACGGCTCTCTGGCATGCTACGCGTTTGGTGTAAACTCTTTGTCAGTCCTTGTCTCCACTGCGGCATAACGTGCTTCCTTTCTTACGCTGCTTGCTTTTTAGCGAGTGCAAATAAATCGTAAAAGTTCTTGGTGGTGATTTGTGCCAACTCTTTTACTGAAACACCTTTAAGCTCAGCAATAAACTCAGCCACTTCAACTACATAGCCGGGCTGATTTTGTTTTCCTCTGTGAGGCACTGGCGCAAGCCAAGGTGAATCCGTTTCAATAAGTAAACGCTCAAGAGGAATAGCTTTAACTACTTCACGCAGTTCATCTGCCGAATTAAATGTCACAATGCCCGATATAGAAATGTAAAAATCCATCTCTATGGCCGCTTGTGCCATTTCCAAAGACTCGGTAAAGCAGTGAAGAACTCCTTTTGTATGAGGCGCTTTATGCTCTTTTAAAAGATTGATCGTATCGTCACGGGCATCTCGGGTGTGAATGATCAGCGGCTTGTTTGTTTCGTTTGCCACTTTGATATGGTCAATAAACGATGTAAGCTGCACAGCCTTACTCTCTGGGCTGTAAAAATAATCAAGCCCGGTTTCACCAATAGCAACCACCTCATCCTGCTTCGCTTTTTCCAGCAGTTCTTCATAAGAACATGCTTCGTCTTGATGCAGTGGGTGAACGCCACACGATACCGATACGTCAGAGAAATGCTTAACAGTTTCAAGCATGCTGTCGTAGTCGTTTACTGAGACACAAACACATAAAAAGTGCTCAACGCCGCGTGTACGGGCAAAATCTAACGTTTCTGCCAGAGCTTCTGGGCCCTGCTTCAATCGGTCTAAATGACAATGAGAATCTACAAACAAAATGAACCTTTAAAATAACTAAAAGCTAGCTTTTATCTAAAAAGCTAGCGTTGAAACTGCTTTAACAACCCGAACAAAACCATCGATTTATTCACCCCAGGATGCTGGAGCGTTTTAACCGCCTCTACACACGTTTTGTATCGCGCATAATCAGTGGATTGTTGTTTTTGAATATAATCTTGCTGTGCAAGTTGTTGACACCATTGTGCAACCTGCATTGCGTTGTCTTGCCACTTATTGGCCAGCGACTGCGCCTGAAAATTGGGGGTACCAGACAGTAGACCTTGAAAACCATCGGTAAAATCACGGTAACTAAAATCCTCGCTACCCTCCAATGCATCTTCGACCCTTAGCGGTGCGCCACCATAGGCGTTTAGTAGTGCTTCACTGGCATCTTCTACGCCCTTAGTCGCTAGGTAGTTCAAACTTTCTTGTGTAGAAGGCAGTGCAAGCATATGCTTTTCACAACGACTTAAGATTGTTGGCATCAACTTATTTACACTGTCGGTAATAAGTAGTAAATACGTGTTGTCTGTGGGCTCTTCTAAGGTTTTCAGCAGTGCGTTAGCTGCCGCCTCTGTCATAGTATGAGCCTCTGGAATGAGCAGTACTTTATTCCCGCTCATTTGCGCCGTACCTGCTAACTTAGCAATGCCCTCACGTATTTTATCGACGCCAAGTTGTTTCTCACTTTCTAGAATATGAAAGTCAGGATGGTTGCCCGCTTTTCGCAAGTGACAACTCTGGCATTCACCACAAGGGCCCTCCAGCGTAGGCTGTTTACACAACAACGTGAAACTAAGCGATTGCGCTAGCTGATATTTCCCAATACCACGCGGGCCACTAAGCAATAAACCGTGATGAAGCTTTGCGTCAAGATATCGCTGAATGAGCCCGGCGTATACTTCAGAGAACCAAGGTAACATGCTAAGCAGACGCCTCTTGGTTAGATTGCGCCTTTAAATACTGGTTAACTTCATCTAAAACCGCCTTGTGAACGCTTGGCATATCTTGCATTGCGCTTACCACCTTTATGCTGTCGTCTTGCTCAGCGAGTGTAAGGTATCGCTCACGCGTCCTTTCGAAAAATGCCAGTCCAGCTTGCTCTATTCGGTCAAGCTCACCACGGCCACGCGCACGCTCAAGCCCAACCGCAGGGTCTACATCTAGGTAAATAGTTAAGTCAGGCTTGAACCCGTTAAGCGCAATATCACTAATGGCACGCATTGTTTTTGTGCTTACGCCTCTACCACCGCCTTGATACGCTTGAGAGGACAAATCATGCCTGTCGCCCACTACCCATGCACCACTTTCAAGCGCAGGTAGAATACGATTTGTAAGTAACTGAACACGTGCTGCGTACATAAGCAGTAATTCAGTTTCTTCTGCTACTTTCTCATCCCAGTCGTGCTTTACACATTCACGAATTGCCTCGGCCATCGGCGTACCGCCAGGCTCTCTGGTTTGTTCTACCTGTTTACCTGCTGCATGTAGTGTGTCTTTAATTAGGCCAATGACAGAGCTTTTACCTGCACCTTCAAGGCCCTCAACTACAATAAATTTTCCGCGCATAATATTTCTTTTTCTCAGTAATGCATGATTATTTGGTTCATCGTGCAAATCATTGTTAGGTTGAACTAACGTTTTAGCTGGTATTTTCTCACAGCTGCGTTGTGCGCTTCCAGCGTTGTCGAGAACTGATGGCTGCCATCGCCTCTAGCAACGAAGTATAACTCATCGGTATCCAGTGGCTTGAGAGCTGCGTTAATAGCAGCTTTTCCAGCCATAGCAATAGGTGTAGGCGGAAGCCCTTTAATAACATAAGTATTATATGGAGTGGCAGTGCGCAGATGTTTGCGGGTAATATTACCGTCAAAACTGTCACCTATTCCATAAATCACCGTTGGATCAGTTTGCAGCCGCATATTGCTATTGAGCCTATTAACAAACACACCTGCAATACGGCTACGTTCATCTGGCACGGCCGTTTCCTTTTCGATAATACTGGCAAGTATGAGTGCTTCGTAGGGGGTTTCTAACGGTAATGTTACGCTTCTTTGTTGCCACTGGTTTTCAACATACGCAACAAGTGCATTGTGTGCTCTTGCCAAAATATCGCTAGCTTTCGTGTTGTTAGTAAAAAAGTACGTATCAGCAAGATACATCCCCTCATTATGAGGAATGTCACTACAGCACCACTGAACATCGTTATTCAGCGTTTGAGCTAGTGTTGTGGTGTCGAGATCGTATTCAATATTATCGTGCCCCTTCAGCGTTTGCTGCCACTGTGTGAGTGTGAGCCCTTCTACCAAACTGATGTTAAATAGGTGCTCTTCGTTGTTGCTAAAACGAGTAAATACATCAACCAGTGAGTCGCCAGGTAAAAGCGCATATGTACCCGATTTAACCGACGTATCTTTAGCAAAAAACTTTAACCATACCTTTGCCAAAACCGGGGGAATGTCTGAATATCCCTCATTGCGAAGCTGTTTGACGGTACGATAGGCGTTGCTACCTTTTTCAATAACAAATAACGACTCGTTTTTTATTACTAACGGTGTGCTAACGACTTTTGATAAATAAACCACTGAGCCTGCAACTACGATTACGCTCAGAAAAATCACCGCAAGTAGGACGAACAATAACCGCTTCATAAACAAGTCCTTTTGAGTTTAGGAAAGCACAAAAACGGCCAAAGCCATTGAAATGAATAAATAAACACGAGTTTATACGAGTCCTTGTTGAGAAGTGTTTAGCGTTATGTCGGATAGCATGTCAGATGCTGAATCAACAGAAGCATAGCGCTGTGCTTCAAGCACGCTTTTTAAATACGTTACTTCAGTATTTGAAACACTGTAGTGTTTCGTTGCACCATCAGGAAAGGCAACAGAGCGAATGGGCATTATTCCCATGAGCGCGTTAGTCACTATTGCAGTATCCGCATTTTGCAGTTGCTCAAGACTATACTCGCCAACATTCAGCGGCACGTTTTCATTTAATAACGACTGAATTAAACACTGCCTTACTACGCCGTTAACACCACTGCCTTTTAGAGATGGTGTAAACCACATTCCATTGGAATGGAAGAACAAATTCCCCGCACTTGCCTCTACAATATTGTCGTTTGTATCACAAACAATGGCATCGTCGGCTTCAGCAAGGTTAACTTCACGCTTAACGAGTACCTGCTCAAGGCGATTCATGTGCTTTATACCGGCAAGAGCGGGCTGTACAGCTAACGCTATGCTTGCGCATATCACATCAAGCCCCGAGGCTCGCGTATTGTCATAGTGAGCAGGATAGTCATGCTCAGAAAAGCGAACCAATGCAGGCTTGGTCTCATCGCGAGCGTATCCTCTCCCTGCTTCACCAGCAGAAATATGCACCTTTAACACATACTTTGCAGCATTGTTCTGTGCACTTTGCGCACTTTTGCGCTTTTCAATAAGGTGATGTTGTATTGCGGTGTGTAATTCTTTAGCGTTTACATTAATAGCCAATGCAGATGCATCGTGAACAAGCCTTGAGAGGTGCCAAGGCAATAGCTCAGCAGTATGATTGGTTACACAAATTGTAGTAAAAATACCATCGCCATAGTTAAAGGCTCTGTCACCTTGTGTAATTGGCGTGTCGCTACTGACTATTCGCACTACTTGCTCTACTACCATTGATATTATAATGAATTCGAGTATACCAAGTTGCACGTTGCAAACAAGAAAGGCAGCGAATTCGCTGCCTTTCTAATCAACTTAGCGGTATTTTTTTACAGACGCTTGAAAATAAGCGAACCGTTAGTACCACCAAAACCGAACGAGTTACAGAGCGCATACTCTTCTTCGAACGCTTTTGCTTTATTTGCAACGAAGTCCAAATCACAGCCTTCGCCTGGCTCATCAAGGTTTATTGTTGGAGGCGCCATTTTATCGCGAAGCGCTAAAATGGTGAATATTGCCTCAACAGAACCCGCTGCGCCCAACAAATGCCCTGTCATAGACTTTGTCGAACTTACCAATAAATTTTGTGCATGGTCGTTAAACACGCGCTTAACGGCTGCAACTTCTGCCACATCACCTGCAGGCGTTGACGTACCGTGCGCATTAACATAGCCAATAGCATTAGGTTGTAGCTGGGCGTCGTTAATAGCGTTCTGCATTGATGCAGCTGCACCTTCACCGTCTTCCGGTGGGGATGTCATGTGATAAGCATCGCCGCTCATTCCAAAACCAACAAGCTCAGCGTATATGTGCGCGCCGCGTGCTTTAGCAGACTCATAGTCTTCAAGCATAACCACGCCTGCACCCTCACCCATTACAAAGCCATCTCTGTCTTTGTCCCATGGTCGGCTAGCAGCCTGCGGATCATCGTTTCTTGATGATAAAGCACGTGCAGCAGCGAAGCCTGCAATGCCAAGTGGCGTAATTGACGCTTCAGCACCGCCAGCCAACATAGCATCAGCATCGCCGTAAGCAATGGTACGTGCCGCAATACCAATATTATGAACACCCGTGGTACACGCTGTTACAACGTTAAGGTTTGGTCCTTTCAGCCCTTCCATGATAGACAGAAAGCCAGAAATCATATTAGTGATGGTTGAAGGAACAAAGAAAGGAGATACACGTTTAGGGCCGCTGTTCATCAGCTTGGTATGATTTTGTTCAATCTGTTCTAAGCCACCAATGCCCGAACCTATAGCTAGCCCAACGCGATGCGCGTTGTCTTGTGTTACGGATAAACCAGAATCGGCTAAGGCTTGCTTGCCTGCCGCAATACCCAATTGGATAAAGCGATCCATCTTCTTGGTTTCTTTCTTTTCAATATAATCCTGCGGGTCAAAGTCGTTTATTTGACCTGCGAAACGGGTTGAATAATTACTGCAATCGAAGTGGGTGATTTCACCGATGCCGCTCTCGCCGGCAAGCAATTTGCGCCATGTGTCTTCGCTATTAAGACCTAGCGGTGAAAGCATTCCAAGACCAGTAACCACTACGCGACGTTTTGTCACAAAAAGCCCTCGCTTTGGAACTAAGGTAGGAGATACAAAAACGGCTCTGTTAGAAGAGCCGTTTTGTCGCTACTTAAGACTTAAGCGTCTTTGTTAGCGTTGATGTAATCAATTGCTGATTGAACAGTAGTAATTTTTTCTGCTTCTTCGTCAGGAATTTCAGTATCGAATTCTTCTTCCAAAGCCATTACTAGCTCAACAGTGTCAAGTGAATCAGCGCCTAAATCGTCAACGAATGAAGCTTCTGCTTTTACTTCTTCTTCTTTCACGCCAAGTTG
>ENA-OWNT01001212-OWNT01001212.1-seawater-metagenome-genome-assembly--contig:-NODE-1212-length-35047-cov-16.500515_pt1 | contig 35047 bp, 33 predicted proteins | sample MGYA00238136_ERZ651165 | MGnify/ENA primary metagenome ERZ651165 (study PRJEB26861, sample SAMN08777766) | seawater metagenome | isolation source: coastal seawater | place: USA: Florida | collected...
GCCTCCAATGCATGACTTCGTTGTCCGCCCCTGCAAACCGCAGGGCCGTCTGATGGAAAAGTAAACTGGATCACGCCCTTGTCGTCAAGTCTTTAACGCAACGGGCGGATAACGAAATGGTTAGTTTCGCCGGATCCCGGCGTGTTGGAAGACCAGGGCCGTGGCCCCCAGGGCCTCCGCCCGGTCGCCCAGGGACGACATCGTGAGGGTGGTTGTCTCGCCGATGACCGGCACCGCGTGGCGGATCAGCCCGCGCCGGATCGGGTCCAGGAGGAGTTCGCCGAGCCCCGCCAGCGGTCCGCCGACCACGATCACTTCGGGGTTGATCAGGTTCGCCACGTTGCCCAGGGCGCGCCCGACGGCGAGGCCGGCGTCGTCCACCACACGGAGCGTCGCGGAGTCCCGCTCCAGGGCCTTGCGGACGATGTCGCCGGGCGTGAGCGGCCGGTCCTCGCCGCGGCTCAGGAGCTCGATCATGGTGGTGGTGGAGGCGATGGTCTCCAGGCAGCCACGGTTCCCGCAGCGGCAGATCAGGCCGTGCTCGTGGATGGTGGCATGGCCGATTTCGCCGGTGATGCCGACGTTGCCGTAGTACGGGACGCCGTTGAGGATCAGCCCCGCGCCGATGCCCGAGCCGATCTTGAGGAACATCAAGTTGCTGATGCCGCTGTGCGGCCCCCACGTGACCTCGGAGAGGGCGCCCAGATTGGCGTCGTTGTCCACGAATACGGGCAGGTCAAGCGCTTCTTCGAGGCGTTGGAGGATGTTGATTCCCACCCATTCGGGAAGGATCGCGCCCTGCGCCACGGTGCCGGTGCGGCGGTCGATGGGACCGGGAATCCCGACGCCGGCACCCACCAGGGCGCTGCGCTCCACGCCGCTGTCCGCGAGCAGCCGGTCCAGCACGCCGACGGCGGCCTGGATGCCCTCCTCGGCGTGGTGGCCCAGGGGGAGCAGGACCGACTCCTCGGCGATCACGTGGTAGCTGAGTGAGGCCAGTACCACGCGCAGATGGCGCCGGCCGAAGTCGATCCCGACGGCGACGGCTCCGTTGCTGTTGAGCCGGACGTTGAGGGCCCGCCGCCCGGAGCTTGTGATCGGCTCAGTGGAGGCCAGTCCGGCGTCCTGCATGATCTTGACGATGTTCGAAACCGTGGCCGTGGAGAGGCCGGTCTGGCGGGCCAGTTCCGCCTGCGTGGAAGGGCCCGCGAGGAGGCACTCGATGATCCGCTGCTGGTTCAGATGCCGGAGGGCGGACTGCGATCCCGGGTTCTTGGTTCGGCTCCTCGTTGAGCGCGTTGGTGAGGGCATGCTATGAAGCGTGACGCATTGGACGCTTGTAGTCAAGAAGTTAACGCATTGATAACGGCCGTCTGGATTTCCGGGGAGGCGGCGGGAAGCCGGACCTCCCGGTTTCTCCAGCCGGGACGTTCCGCACTGTCCACCGGCCGGACGGGTGGAAATGCACCAAATGCGGCGTTCCCGGCCGCGGCTACGCTGTGATCAGAGAGTCCGCAGCGCTCCTGCGGAGGTACCCGGAAAGTCGTGAGGTGGTAATGGTGCTGCTGGCCCTGATGCAGGCGAACGCTGCCGTGCTGGATGTGAAGGCGAACTGTGCCGCGGTGGAGGAGGCGGCGGGCGGGGCGGCCGCCGCGGGTGCACAGCTGCTGCTGACCCCGGAGCTCTTCCCCGTGGGCTACGCGCCGCTGCGGCTGCGCTCAGACTTCGATCCCGGTATGCTGCCTGCTCTCCGGGAGACCCTGGCCGGCATCGCCCGCCGCCACAACATCGCCCTGGTCTACAGCCTCCCCGCCGTAACGCCGTCAGGGGAGTGGCACATCTCCGCCACCTTGGTTGACGCGTCCGGCGACGAACTGCTCACCTACGACAAGGTGCACCTGTTCGGCCCCGAGGAACGCGCAGCGTTTGCGCCGGCCGCCGCGGCCCCCGGCGTCGTCGACTTCCACGGGCTCAAAACGGCCCTGGTCATCTGCTACGACATCGAGTTTCCCGAGTCCGCACGGGCCGCCGCCGTGCGCGGCGCCGAACTGCTGCTGGTGCCGACGGCACTCGCCGGCGGGTTCGAGGCGGTGCCACAGGTGCTGGTCCGGGCCAGGGCGCTGGAGAACCAGCTGACGGTGGCGTACGCCAACCACACCGGCGAGGAGGAAGGCTACGATTTCCGCGGCGGCAGCATCGTCGCGGGCGCGGACGGCACGGTCCTGGCCGAGGCCGGCCCCGGGCATGAACTGCTCTTTGCCGAGCTGGGAGGGGCCGTGCACCCCGCCGCGGGCAGGACGGATGATGCGGACGGGGCGGCCGACACGGACGACGCCGTCGCCTACCTGCGAGACCGCCGCCCGGACGTCTACCGGTCCTGGGGCCTCTGACCCGCGGAAGGCCCGGTATCGGGTGAAACGGCGGTGCCCGGGGCGGTGCCCGGGGCGGTGCCCGGGGACGCCGCGTCGGGCAGCCCGGCCCCGCCCTGGTCCTGACGGGGGATGTACTGGAGGGCGATCCACAACTCCGCGCGGGCCTGGGCCTGATTGAGATCCAGACCCAGCAGCTCGCCGATGACGCCGATCTGCCGGCGGACGCTGTTGCGATGGAGCCCCGTGGCCTTCGCCGTGGCGTCCCAGCTGCCGTTCTCGCCAAGCCAGGCCCGCAGGATGCCCAGCAGGGTGTCGCGGCGCTCCGGTTCGAGCGCGAGCACGGGGGCCAGCTGGCGGTCCGCCAGCATGGTGCCGGCCTCGGAGCCCAGCAGCCCCGTCACGGACCAGGTGACCTCGTCCGCCCGGACACTCCGGCTGGTCAACACCCGGTTGCGCAGCGAGGACGCGAGTTGGTAGGCGCCCGCCAGGCCCGCGAATTCGGTGCTGCTGCCAATTACCAGGCGCCAGCCGAGCCGCTCCACCTCCGCCAGCAGGGCGTCGTCGACCTTGAGCCGGGTGATGGCGGCAAAGCCGTAGTCGGTGTGCTCCACCAGTTTGGTGTCGAACAGCCGGCGCCATTCCAGCAGCTCCCGCACCGGGCCCTCGCCCGTCTGGCGCGATCCGCCCGCCGCCCGGTCGCTGCCAGCGGCGGCGTCCGCCCGGATGCCCTGGACCACCCGCAACTGGCCGGACCGGGTGGAGGAAAGGCTTTGGGCCAGCAGATCCTTCAACCCGTTGACCTGCCGCGCAGTTCCCGTCGCCACGCTCTCCGGATGCAGCAGCAGCGCCGTCGCAAGCTGGCTGGGGGCCAGGGAACCGCTGGTGCGCTGCCGGACCAGCAGTTCCAGCAGCCCGACGGCGGTGGAGACCACGTTGTTCTGGGCCGGGGTCAGCGGGGCGTCCGTGCCGAGGACGAGCGCCCCGAGGTTGGCGTCCCGGGTGCTGCGCAGGGGATATCCGAAGACCAGCGATGAGCCTGCGGCGTCGAATGAGTCCATCTCCACCCGGGGGCCGCTCCCGGCGAGCAGCCGGGCCAGCAGTGGCTGCAGTGCGGCGGAATCAACTCCCGGAATCGAGTGCGCGGAGTGAGTGGCGTGTGGGCCGGGGGAGCTGGCCGGGCCCCGGGCGCGCACCCGCCCGTCGGCCCCGACCAGCACGGCCCAGACCGGGACGCGCTGCACCAGGGCGGCGAGGAGCTCGTGCTCGGGCCGCGCTGACAAGACCGCCCGCATGAGCTGCCGGTTGGTGTCGGCCAGCTGGCGGAAGGTCTTGGCGCTGTCCGACTCGAGGAGCCGGGAGAACTCGAGCCCCAGCGCGGCGAACGGGATGGTCCCCGGGATGGACACCAGGGTCAGGTTGTGCCGCCGGCAGGCCCCGACCACGGCATCCGGCACCGTCTCAAAGTATGGTTCCAGGCCAAAGCCGAGGGCGCCGACGCGGGCCCCGACCAGGCGCCGGACGTACGCGTCCACCGCCTCCCCGCTGCCGCCGTCGCCCACGAACGGCAGGCCGGCCGTGAGCACGGCCTCACCGTCGAGCAGGTAGGGGGTCGGATCATCGAGCTCGCTTGGCTCCACCCAGCGCAGGCGCTCGTCCCCGTTGCCGCCGTCGTGCAGGACGCCGAGCTCCGGCAGCTGGCGCAGGAACTGGGACAGCGTGACGAAACCAAACCGCTCGGAGTCCTCAGCAGCCACGGCCGCGGTCCCCGTCCAGCCGGGCCGGTGGCCGGCTCGTTTCCCGCGCAGGAAGTGCATTAAGTCTCATGGCGCAAGAGTACAGGTCATTTTGCACAACCGTGAGAGGTGGCTCACATGCCTAGGGTGGTCAGGGGAAACCGACCACTACTGAAGAAAAGGACGTCAACGATGACTGTGCCAACTCTGATCGGGGAACGCCCGCCGGCCGCCGCCGGCCGTCCCGGGCTCGCCGCCCAGCTCCTGCGCCGCAAGCCGATCGGGCAGTTGGTCAGCGAGGCCGAAACCGGGCATGGCGGCACGCGGCTGGTCCGCAGCTTCGGCGTGCTGCAGCTGACCATGATCAGCGTCGGCGCCACGCTCGGAACCGGCATCCTGGTGATCCTGGGCGAATCGGTGCCGCTCGCCGGCCCGGCCATCTGGATCTCCTTTGCCATTGCCGGACTCGCCGCCCTGCTCTCGGCCGTGTCCTACGCGGAAATGGCCGGACTGGTGCCCGCCGCCGGTTCCAGCTACTCCTACACCTACGCCACCATGGGCGAGGGCATGGCCTGGATCTGCGGCTGGTGTCTGGTGCTGGAATACGCAGTCTCCGTGGCCGCCGTCGCGGTCGGCGCGGGCCAGTACGTCAACGAGGCCCTGGCGGTCTTCGGCCTGTCCCTCCCGGACGCCATGTCACAGCCGCCGGGAGCCGGCGGGGTGCTGAATGTGCCCGCGATCGTCATTGTGGTCCTGGCCATGGTGCTGTTGGTCCGCGGGGCCAAGGAGAGCGCCTGGATCAACACCGCGATCGTCCTGGTCAAGGTCGGTATCCTGCTGTTCTTCTGTGCCGTGGCCTTCACCGCCTTCAACGGCGGACACTTCGAACCCCTCATGCCGATGGGCGCCGCCGGCGTCTCGGCCGCTGCGTCCCGGGTCTTCTTCTCCTACATCGGCTTCGACGCCGCCTCCACGGCCGGCGAGGAAGCCCGCAACCCCAAGCGCGACCTCCCGCGGGCCATCCTGCTCTCCATGCTGATCGTCACCAGCATCTACGTGCTCGTCGCCGTTGCCGCCATCGGCGCCCGTCCCTGGGGCTGGTTCGACGGCACCGAGGCGGCCCTCGTGAAGATCCTCGAGGAAACCACCGGCCAGCCGTGGGTTGGCGTGGTGTTCGCCGTCGGCGCCGTGCTCGCCATCGCCAGCATCGTCCTGACCGTCCTCTACGGGCAGACCCGGATCCTGCTCTCGATGTCCCGCGACGGCCTGGTCCCCAGGGTCTTCGGCCGGGTCTCGGCCCGCACCGGCACGCCGGTTGCCGGAACCCTGATCGTGGGGACCGCCGTCGCACTGACCGCCGGCCTGGTGCCGCTGGGCGCCCTCGCGGACGCCACCAGCATCGGCACCCTGTTTGCGTTCGCCCTGGTCAACGTGGCAGTCATCTACCTGCGGCGGACCCGGCCGGAGCTCACGCGCAGCTTCCGGGTCCCGCTGTTTCCGCTGACACCGATTCTCGGCGCCCTCATGTGCGCCTACCTCATGGCCAACCTCGGCGCCGAGACCTGGGCGGTCTTCGGTGTCTGGATGCTCGTGGGCCTGGCCGCCTACTTCGGCTACGGCCGGAAGAACTCCAGGGTGGCCGCCCTGAGCCACGAGGAATACCGTGAACTATCAAGCCGCCAACCCGCCAACACCCCCACAACCCAGGAACTGAAAGCAGAAATCTCATGACCACCGCCACCGAACTGCCGGCCCCCGAACCGGCTTTCACCCCGGCTGACAGCCCGGCCGGCACCCGTCCGCACAGCACCAGTCCGGCGCGGGCGCCCATCACCATGCTGAATCCGGATTTCCCGTTCAGCTACGACCACTACCTCGCCCACCCCGACGGCCTGGGCTCGGTGCCGCCCGAACTGTACGGGACGGAGGTCGCCGTCGTCGGTGCCGGCCTGTCCGGGCTGGTGACCGCCTATGAACTCATGAAGCTGGGCCTGCGGCCGGTGGTCTACGAGGCCGACAGGATCGGCGGCCGGCTGCGGACCGCCAGCTTCCCGTCCGCGCCGGGCATCGTGGCGGACCTTGGCGGCATGCGGTTCCCGGTTTCCGGCAAGGCCTTCTATCACTACGTGGAGCTGCTCGGGCTCGAGACCCGGGAGTTCCCCAACCCGCTGGCGCCGGCCACCTCCAGCACGGTGATCGAGCTCGCGGGCCAGAAGCACTACGCCGAGACCGCGGCGGACCTGCCGCCGTTCTTCCTTGAAGTGGCGGACGCGTGGAAGGCGGCAGTGAACGACGGCGCGCGGTTCGCCGAGATGCAGGACGCGATCCGGGCCCGGGACACGGCCCGGATCAAGGAACTGTGGAACGCGCTGCTCCCGGAGCTGGACGAGCAGACCTTCTACGGCTTCATCGCCGGCAGCCGCTCCTTCAAGGAGGCCGGCTTCGCCCACCGCGAGGCCTTCGGGCAGGTGGGCTTCGGCACCGGGGGCTGGGACACCGACTTCCCCAACTCCATCCTCGAAATCCTTCGGGTGGTCTACACCGACGCCGATGACCAGCACCGGCTCATCGCCGGCGGCGCGCAGCGGCTCCCCGAGGCGCTGTGGGAGCACGCGCCGTCGGGCATGGCCCACTGGCCGGACGGCACTTCCCTGGCATCGCTGCACGCGGGTGCCCCGCGGGGCGCCGTCGAGCGCATCGCCCGCGACGGCAGCGGAGATTTCCGGATCCGCGAACGCTGGGGACGCGAATCCGCGTACCCGGCGGTGGTGACCACCTGCCAGTCCTGGCTCCTGTCGACGCGGATCCACACCGATGAGACCCTGTTTCCGGCCGAGCTGTGGACGGCGATCGAACGCTCGCACTACATGCAGTCCTCCAAGACCTTCGTCATGGTGGACCGGCCGTTCTGGAAGGACATCGACCCGGCGACGGGCCGCGAGATCCTGTCCATGACGCTGACCGACCGGCTGAACCGGGCCACGTACCTGCTGGACAACGGCCCGGACCAGCCCGCCGTGATCCTGCTGTCCTACACGTGGAACGACGACGCGCTGAAGTGGCTGTCGCTCGACGCGGACGAGCGGGCGGAGCTCATGCTGCACTCGCTGGAGCAGATCTACCCCGGCGTCGACATCGCCAGCCACATCGTGGGCCAGCCGATCACCGTCTCCTGGGAGGCCGACCCCAACTTCATGGGCGCTTTCAAGGCCAACCTGCCGGGGCACTACCGCTACCAGCAGCGGCTCTTCACCCACTTCAAGCAGGACGGGCTCCCGGCCGGGCAGCGCGGGATCTTCCTCGCCGGCGACGACGTCTCCTTCACCGCCGGCTGGGCCGAGGGCGCGGTCACCACCGGCTTGAACGCGGTCTGGGGCGTGGTCAACCACCTCGGCGGCCGGACCCCGGCCGGGAATCCCGGACCGGGCGAGCTGCTGTCCGAGCTCGGTCCGATCGCGCTGGACTAGGCAGTTCTGCGGCTCATGCGTTGTGGAGTTCGCGGTGCGCCCGTGCCAGCTCCTGATAGTGCGCGGCGTTGTGCTGGACGCCCGCGAACTCCTCGTCGCTGAGTTCGCGCCGGACTTTGGCCGGAACGCCGGCGACGAGCGAGCGGGGCGGGATGACCGTGCCCTCCAGCACGACGGCACCGGCCGCAATGAGCGAGCCGGCGCCGATCACGGCCCCGTTGAGGATGGTGGCGCTCATGCCGATCAGGCAATCGTCCTCCACGGTGCAGCCGTGCACCACGGCGCTGTGGCCGACGCTGACCCGCGCGCCCACGGTGCAGGGGAAACCGGGGTCGGCGTGCAGCACCACGTTGTCCTGCAGGTTGGTGCCGGCGCCCACGCTGATGGCGGCGGTGTCGGCCCGGACGGACACGCCGTAGAAGGCGCTCGAGTTCTCGGCCAGGGTGGCGTTGCCGATCACCGAGGCCGTGGGTGCAATGAAAACGGAGTCATGGACGGCCGGGGTCGTGCCGGCGAACGCGTAAAGGGGAGCCATGTCCCCAGCCTAGGACACCTCCCCCGCTCCCACTGCCGTTGCGCTATCACCTATGGCTGCTCTGAGCGCTCAGAGCAGCCACAGGTGATAGCGCAACGGGTGTCGTGGTCAGGCGGGGGAGCGCAGGACCGTGAACCCGCCGCCGCCCGTGCCTTCGTCGCCGCCGCCTCGCTGGCTCCGGGGATCGGGGGCCGGGAGGACGACGGCGATCGGCGCGCCCGGTTCCGCCACCCGGCCGAGTTCGCGCACGACGTCGTCCCACTGCTCCGGCGGGAGGCCCGCCAGGGCGTCCACCGCCCACACCGAGGAAAACGCGGCGTCGGCGAACGGCAGCGGTGCCGGGCCCGCCACCGAGGCCTCGAGTCCGTGCGCCCGTGCGACGTGGATATTCTCCTCGGACGGGTCGACGCCGGTGAAATGGATGCCGGCCTGCACAAAGTGCAGCCCGTCGGTGCCCTGGCCGCAGTCCAGCCCCAGCACGGCGTGCCGGCCCTCGGACTTCAACAGCGTCACGAATGATTCGAGCCGGTCCCTGCGGGTGGATTCCATAGCTCTAGTCAAGGACTGGTTTCAGTTAAAGACAACCGTCCGGTTGCCGTCGAGCAGGACGCGGTGCTCGGCGTGCCACTGCACGGCCTGGGCGAGGGTGCGGCCCTCCACGTCGCGGCCCATCTGGACGAACTGCTCGGCGGTGCGCCGGTGGTCCACCCGGATGACTTCCTGTTCGATGATGGGTCCCTCATCCAGGGCGGCGGTGACGTAGTGCGCCGTGGCGCCGATGAGCTTCACGCCGCGGGCATGCGCCTGGTGGTAGGGCTTGGCGCCCTTGAAGGAAGGCAGGAACGAGTGGTGGATGTTGATGGCCTTGCCCGTGAGCTCGGTGCAGAGGTCGTCGGAGATGATCTGCATGTAGCGGGCCAGGACGGTGAGCTCGATGTCATGCTCCTTCATCAGGAGACGGAGGGCGTCCTCGGCCTGGACCTTGGTGCCCGGGGTGACGGGGATGTGGTGGAACGGGATGCCGTAGAACTCCGCCAGGCCCGCAAGGTCACGGTGGTTGGACACGATGGCCGGAATATCGATCGGCAGGGTGCCGGAGCGCTGCAGGAACAGCAGGTCGTTCAGGCAATGGGCCGACGTGCTGGCCATCAGCAGGGTACGGACCTTCCGGCCGGCCGGGTTAAGGCTCCATTGCATCCCGAACGCCTGCGCCACGGGTTCCAGCGCCGCCTGCAGCTCCGCCTGGGACGCCGCCGTCGTCGCCTCCACCCGCATGAAGAACGTACCCGTGCCCTGGCTGCCGTACTGCTGGGAGTCCGTAATATTGCAGCCGGCCACGAGCAGGGCGCCGGCGACGGCGTGCACGATGCCGGGCCGGTCGGGGCAGGACAGGGTCAGGATGTACGAGGCAGTCAGGTTCGCGTCAGTCACGAAGAACAGCCTACCTGCGCTTCAGGGGCAGTTTTGTAAGCGTTTTGGTAGTGTTAACCCGTCGCAACTGGCGTTGGATGGCTAACCATCAGGGAGCGGCACTCACGAAGACCACGGATCGTACGCCTGGGCCGAGGGTCATGTCTTACCGGTTGGCAGCATCACCGCTGCCAGGCCGTTGCCGGCGCCCGTGCAGGGTGCCAACCGCCGCCGTCGCGGCCCGCTGTCAAGGGGCCCGTAATCAAAGGGCGGCGCAACGGGCCAGCCGGTAGCCTGACCAATAGCCGTACCCGTTGCCTACCAGGAGTTCCTCGTGACTACTACTACCGCCACCTCAGCCGCCGTGAGCAACCAGCCGCTGGCCGAACTCGACCCGGAAATCGCCGCCGTACTGGCCCAGGAGCTTGGCCGCCAGCGCGGCACCCTGGAAATGATTGCCTCCGAAAACTTCGCCCCGCGCGCCGTGATGGAAGCCCAGGGGTCCGTCCTGACCAACAAGTACGCCGAGGGCTACCCCGGACGCCGGTACTACGGCGGCTGTGAGTACGTCGACGTCGCCGAGCAGCTCGCGATCGACCGCGTCAAGGACCTCTTCGGCGCCGAATACGCCAACGTCCAGCCGCACTCCGGCGCGCAGGCCAACGCCGCCGCGCTCGCCGCCATGATCACCCCCGGCGATAAGATCCTGGGCCTGTCCCTGGCCCACGGCGGACACCTCACCCACGGCATGAAGCTGAACTTCTCCGGCAAGCTCTACAACGTGGCCGCTTACCAGGTCGAGGAAGACAACTTCCGGATCGACATGGACAAGCTGCGCGAGCAGGCCATCGCCGAAAAGCCCCAGGTGATCATCGCCGGCTGGTCCGCCTACCCGCGGCACCTCGATTTCGCCGCGTTCCGCTCGATCGCCGACGAGGTCGGCGCCCTGCTCTGGACCGACATGGCGCACTTCGCCGGCCTGGTCGCCGCGGGACTGCACCCGAGCCCGGTCCCGCACTCCGACGTCGTCACCTCCACCGTGCACAAGACGCTCGCCGGCCCCCGTTCCGGCGTGATCCTGGCCAAGCAGGAATGGGCCAAGAAGCTCAACTCGGCCGTGTTCCCGGGCCAGCAGGGCGGCCCGCTCATGCACGTGATCGCCGCGAAGGCAGTAGCGTTCAAGATCGCCGGCAGCGAGGAATTCAAGGAACGCCAGGAACGCGTGCTTGAAGGTGCCAAGATCATCGCCGAACGCCTCGGCCAGGCCGACGTCGCCGACGCCGGCGTCTCGGTCCTGACCGGCGGCACCGACGTGCACCTGGTCCTGGTGGACCTGCGCAACTCCCAGCTGGACGGCCAGCAGGCCGAGGACCTCCTGCACTCCGTGGGCATCACCGTCAACCGCAACGCCGTGCCGTTCGACCCGCGCCCGCCGATGGTCACCTCCGGCCTGCGCATCGGCACCCCGGCCCTGGCCACCCGCGGCTTCGGCGCCGAGGAGTTCACCGAGGTCGCCGACATCATCGCCACGGCGCTGAAGTCCGGCGCGGCCACGGATGTCGAGGCCCTGCAGGCCCGCGTGGACAAGCTCGCCGCCGACTTCCCGCTGTACCCGCAGCACGAGCAGTGGTAGTCCATGACTTCTGCTGAGACTGCACGAACAGCACGGATCCTTGACGGCAAGGCTACCGCCGCTGCCATCAAGGCCGAGCTGACGGAACGCGTGGCCGCACTCAAGGCCAAGGGCGTCACCCCCGGACTGGGCACCATCCTGGTTGGCTCCGATCCAGGCAGCACCTGGTATGTCGGCGGCAAGCACAAGGACTGCGCCGAGGTGGGCATCACGTCCATCCGCCGCGACCTGCCGGAAGAGACCACCCAGGACGAACTGCTGGCCGTGGTCCGGGAGCTCAACGAAAACCCGGAATGCACCGGCTACATCGTCCAGCTGCCGCTGCCCAAGCACATCGACCAGGACGTCATCCTGGAGGCCATGGATCCTGAGAAGGACGCCGACGGCCTGCACCCGATGAACCTGGGCCGGCTCGTGGCCAACGTCAGCGGACCCATGAAGTCCCCGCTGCCCTGCACGCCCAAGGGCTGCGTGGAGCTGCTGACCCGGCACGGCATCGACCTGAACGGCAAACGCGTCCTGGTGGTGGGCCGCGGCGTCACCATCGGCCGCCCGGTGGGACTCCTGCTGACCCGCAAGGACGTCAACGCCACGGTCATCCTGGCCCATACGGGAACGGTGGACCTGCCGGCAGAACTGCGGCAGGCCGACGTCGTGATCGCCGCCGCCGGGCAGCCGCACATGATCAAGGCCGGGGACCTCAAGCCCGGCGCGATCGTGCTTGATGTCGGCGTCAGCCGGGTCGACGACGGCACCGGCAAGGCCGTGGTCACGGGCGACGTTGACCCTGCAGCGGCCGACGTCGCAGCCTGGATCTCGCCGAACCCCGGAGGAGTGGGCCCGATGACCCGGGCCATGCTCCTCGCCAACGTGGTGGAAACCGCGGAACGCCACGTGGCAGGGGAAAGCCACCCGGGGCACGCCTAAGGCCCTTCGGCGGTGGTTGAGCCGGCCACGGCAGGCTCAACCACCGCAGGATCCGGACTTCCCGGCGCCGTCGGGCATCACGGAACGAATACGTCAGGAGTTTTTACGAAAAGACTCTTTCATAGTTTGCGGCGATCCACTACCGTGGTGCGGGTGTCCGAACTTGTCTCGAAAGAATCACCCGTAAGCAGCCCCTCCGACGCCGCTGGGCAGTACGTCATCACCGCCGAGAACCTCACCAAACGCTACGGCGACGTCACCGCCGTCGACGGCATCTCCTTCCGCGTCCCCGCCGGGGAAGCCTTCGGCCTGCTGGGCCCCAACGGCGCCGGCAAGTCCACCACGATGAAGATGATCGGCGGGGTCTCGCAGCGCACCTCCGGCAGCCTGAGCATCATGGGCCTGGATCCCGAACAGCACGGGCCGGAAGTCCGCGCCCACCTGGGCGTGGTCCCGCAGCAGGACAACCTGGACGAGGAACTGAAAGTCCGGGACAACCTGCTGGTCTACGGCCGCTACTTCGGCCTGCCCATGAGCTACCTCAAGCCCAAGGCCGACGAGCTGCTCGAATTCGCCCAGCTCACGGACAAGGCCAAGTCCAAGGTGGACGCCCTGTCCGGCGGCATGAAGCGGCGCCTCACGATCGCCCGCTCCCTGATCAACGAGCCCCGGATCCTGCTGCTGGACGAGCCGACCACCGGCCTGGACCCGCAGGCCCGGCACATCCTCTGGGACCGGCTGTTCCGGCTCAAGGAACAGGGCGTCACCCTGATCCTCACGACCCACTACATGGACGAGGCCGAGCAGCTCTGCGACCGCCTGATCGTGGTGGACAAGGGCAAGATCATGGCCGAAGGATCTCCGGCCAGCCTGATCCGCGACTACTCCACCCGGGAGGTCCTGGAACTGCGCTTCGGCTCGGAACGCAACGCCAGCGTCGGCGCGGAGCTCGAAGGCATCGGCGAACGCCTCGAAACACTGCCGGACCGGGTGCTCATCTACGCCCACGACGGCGAGGCCGCCCTGGAGCAGGTCACCGCCCGGGGCCTGCGGCCGCTCACCTCGCTGGTCCGCCGCTCCTCGCTCGAAGACGTCTTCCTGCGCCTGACCGGCAGGAGCCTCGTTGACTAAGACGACGGCGGCGCCGGCCCTGCGCGCGCACTCACCGGAAACCTCGGCCGCCCGTGCCCGCCGCTGGGGCGCCTTCTACTACGCCGAGCAGGTCCTGCGCGTCATGAAGGGCTACGGCTGGACCATCGTCATGTACGGCGTGGGCCAGCCTGTGGCCTACCTGTTCGCGATGGGCGTGGGCCTGGCCACACTGGTCGAGGCCAACGGTGCCGGCGCCTTCGGCGGGGTCAGCTACCTGACCTTCATCGCGCCGGCCCTGCTGATCTCGGCGGCCGTCATGACGGCCGCCAATGAGTTCACGTTCCCGGTGATGGACGGCTTCAAGTGGCGGCGCGTCTACTACGGCCCGCACGCCTCGCCGCTGACCCCGGAGCAGATCGCCGGCGGCCAGGTCATCGCCGTCACCATCCGCTTCCTGCTGCAGTCGGCCATCTACTTTGCCGTCGTCGCGCTGTTCGGGGCCGCACCCGGCGCCTGGGCCTGGGTATCGATCCTCATCGCCACGCTCGCCGGCCTGTCCTTCGGCCTGCCGCTCATGGCCTACGCGGCCACCATCAAGGAGGACCGGGGCCAGTTCGCCATGGTCATGCGCTTCATCGTCATGCCGCTGTTCCTGTTCTCCGGCACGTTCTTCCCGCTGGACACGCTCCCGCTCGGAGTCCGCTGGATCGGCTGGATCTCACCGATCTGGCACGGAACCGAACTGGGCCGCGTGGTCAGCTACGGGTACGACGAAGAGCCGTGGCTCACCATCGTCCACGTCGTCTTCCTGCTGGGCCTGGCGGCTGCCGGCTGGGTCCTGACCAAACGCCAGTTCGCCAAAAGGATGGCCTCATGAGCGTTCTCACCGGAAATTTCAACACCGGCGGCCACAGCGTCACGGACGCCGCACGGAACCGGCGCTTCGGGCCCATCTACTCCCGCAACGTCCGCGCCGTCGTCGCCCGCGGGCTCATGGCCACCAAGAGCAGCAACTGGATGGTCATGGTCTCCGGGTTCTTCGAGCCCGTGCTGTACCTGATCTCCATGGGTGTGGGCCTGGGCGCAATCGTCGGTTCCGTCCAGGGCCCGGGCGGGCAGGAGATCAGCTACGCCGCGTACATCGCGCCGGCGCTGCTGGCGGTGTCCGCCATGAACGGCGCCGTCTATGACTCCACCTGGAATGTCTTCTTCAAGATGAACTTCGCCAAGCTGTACCAGGGCATGCTCTACACCTCGCTGGGGCCGCTGGATGTCGCCATGGGCGAAATCTTCCTGGCCCTGCTGCGCGGGGCCATGTATGCCACCGGCTTCACGGCCGTCATGGGCGTGATGGGCCTGATCACCACGCCGTGGGCCATCCTCATGATCCCGGCCTCGGTGCTCATCGCCTTCGGCTTCGCGAGCTTCGGCATGGGGATCACCAGCTTCATGAAGACGTTCCAGCAAATGGACTGGATCAATTTCGTGATGCTGCCGATGTTCCTTTTCAGCGCCACGTTCTACCCGCTCAGCGTCTACCCGCAGTCCATCCAGTGGTTCATCCAGGCCATGCCGCTGTGGCACGGCGTGGAACTGCTGCGGCAGATCAGCGTGGGTGTGTTCACCCCGGCCACCGCCCTGCATGTCGGCTACTACCTCGTCATGATCGGCCTCGGCGTCCTGCTCACCACGGGCCGCCTGCGCCGGCTCTTCCTCAAATAGCCATCCTTCGAAAAAGGAGATCCCATGATCGGAACATGGCACGCACTCGTGATCGACTGCGAGGATCCGGACATGCTCGCGGGCTTCTACCAGGAGCTCCTTGGCATGATCCGGGTGCAGGAGGACGCGGACTGGATATCGATCGGCGACGCCGCCGACCGTCCCGCCGTCGCGTTCCAGCGCGTGGACCGGCTGGTCCGGCCGCAGTGGCCGGACGCCGCGCATCCGCAGCAGATGCATGTTGATGTGAAAGTCGCCGACCTCGACGCCGGCGAGGCAGAGGTCCTCCGGCTTGGCGCCGGGCGCCTGACGGGCGGCGGAAAGTCCTTCCGGGTCTACACGGACCCCAGCGGCCACCCGTTCTGCCTCGTCCTATCCTGATCCACGCCCACGGGCTGCGTTCGCCCGGGGTGGAAGCGCCGCGGCCGGCCGGCCCTGTTTGCGATAATGGGCTCATGCAATCTCTGGGTAGCTCCTCATCCACGTCCACCACGGCCACGGGCCGGTTTTCCATGTTCCGCATCAGCGGGCCCGGGATGCTGGTCTTCATCATCGCGTTCACGGTCGCCGTGATCTTCGCGGCCAACCAGAACGACGTCGTCGGCTGGATCGTCGCGATCATCGCCGGCGCCTGGCTCGCGCTGGCCGCGTTTGTGGTCTTCAGCATCCAGAAGGCCGCCAAGAAGGCCGGGGCCAGGCTCGACGAGGCCCAGAACGCCTTCAACGCCGCGACCGGCCGGGCGCCGACGCCCGGCAGCGTGGACCACGGCGGCACCCGCGTGGTCAGTGAAAGCCGCGGATCGGAGAGCATCCGGGACATGAAGCTGGATCACTCCTTCAAAATCGTCCAGGTCCAGGTCCGCGTGGTCGAGCAGGAGCGTGCCAAGGGCGAGGCCGCGGACCACGAGACGATCCGCCGGGCCCTGGAGACCATTGAGATCACCGCGACCAACGCCCGGGACATGATCAAATCCTCCGGCGGCGGCGACGAACCCGTCAGCGGAACCATCATCGACTAGAGTGGATCGGGTGAGCTCGGCATTGAAGAAGGACCACCTTCGCATCGCATCAGTCAACGTCAACGGCCTTCGTGCCGCCTACAAGAAGGGCATGGCGGAATGGCTTGAGCCGCGCGAGGTGGACATTCTCTGCCTCCAGGAGGTCCGCGCACCTGACGCGATCGTCCAGGAGCTGCTCGGCGAGGGCTGGTTCATCCTGCACGCCGAGGCCGAGGCCAAGGGCCGGGCCGGCGTCGCCATCGCCTCCCGCGACGAGCCGACGGCCACCCGGGTGGGGATCGGGGAGGACTACTTCGCCACGGCCGGACGCTGGGTCGAGGCGGACTACACCGTGCGGGATGCGGCCGGACAGGCGTCGCAGCTGACCGTCGTGAGCGCCTACGTGCACTCGGGCGAGGCCGGCACGCCCAAGCAGGATGACAAGTTCCGGTTCCTGGACGTCATGATCACGCGGCTCCCCGAACTCGCCAAGCACAGCGACCACGCGCTCGTGGTGGGTGACCTGAACGTCGGACACACGGAGCTCGACATCAAGAACTGGAAGGGCAACGTCAAACGTGCCGGCTTCCTGCCGGAGGAGAGGGCCTATTTCGACCGCTTCTTCGGCGAGGAAATCGGCTGGAAGGATGTTCACAGGGGCCTGGCGGGTAACGTCGACGGCCCCTACACTTGGTGGTCGCAACGGGGCCAGGCCTTCGACAACGACACCGGCTGGCGCATCGACTACCACATGGCCACGCCCGCTCTCGCTGCCGCCGCAGTGTCAGCCGTTGTTGACCGGGCACCGTCCTGGGACACACGCTTCTCCGACCACGCCCCGCTGGTAGTGGACTACCGGCTCTAGTCTTAAGGCTTCCACGAATGACCACCACTTCAACTGTGACCGACGCCGGCGCCGCCCCCGAAGCCGCGAAGGCCGCCCCGGCGACCACCGGAGCCCGGCACCGCATCCTCTCCGGCATGCAGCCCTCGGCCGACTCCCTGCACCTGGGCAACTACCTCGGGGCCCTCGTGAACTGGGTCCGGATGCAGGACGAATACGACGCCGTCTTCTTCATCCCTGACCTGCACGCGATCACCGTTCCGCAGGATCCCGCCGAACTGGCCCACCGCACCCGGGTCACGGCCGCGCAGTACATCGCCGGCGGCGTGGACGTCGAAAAGTGCACCCTGTTCGTCCAGTCCCAGGTGCCGGAGCACGCGCAGCTGGCATGGGTCCTGAACTGCATCACCGGTTTCGGCGAGGCGTCCCGGATGACCCAGTTCAAGGACAAAGCCCACAAACAGGGCTCCGACCAGGCCAGCGTCGGCCTGTTCACCTACCCGATCCTGCAGGCCGCGGACATCCTCCTGTACCAGCCGCACGGTGTCCCCGTGGGTGAGGACCAGCGTCAGCACGTGGAACTGAGCCGTGACCTGGCCCAGCGGTTCAACACGCGCTTCGGGCAGACGTTCACGGTGCCCCAGCCCTTCATCCAGAAGGAATCCGCGAAGATCTACGATCTGCAGCACCCCACCGCCAAGATGTCCAAGTCCGCGGAATCGCCGGCCGGCCTGATCAACCTGCTCGACGATCCCAAGGTCACCGCCAAGCGGATCAAGTCGGCCGTCACGGATGCGGAGACAGAAATCAGGTTCGACCGTGAGGCGAAGCCGGGCGTGTCCAACCTGCTGACCATCTACTCGGGGATCACCGGGCAGAGCGTTGACGCCCTGGTCGCCGCCTACGAGGGCAAGATGTACGGCCACCTCAAGGTGGACCTCGCCGAGGTGGTCACGGAGCACCTGACGCCGATCCGGAACCGTGCCAATGAGCTGCTGGACGATCCCGCGGAGCTGGACCGGCTGCTGGCCCTGGGCGCGGACAAGGCCCGGGAGATTGCCTCGGTCACTCTGCGCGACGTCTACGCCAAGGTGGGTTTCCTGCCGTACGCCGGTGCCCACGGAGTCCGCTAGGTCAATGTCCTCCGTCAGCAAAGTCACCGCGAAGGCCGCCGCATCGAACGGGCAGCGCAGCGAAGGCATCAGCATCGGTGTGATCCTGAGTTTCCCGGCAGACATCTCTGCGGAGCTCCAGCGCTGGCGCGCATCGTTCGGGGACCCGATGGCCGCCGTCGTCCCGGCCCACATCACGCTGGTCACCACCACCATGACGCAGGACTGGGAAGCGACCTGCAGCCATGTCCGGGACGTGGCACGCAGGCAGGAGCCCTTCACCGTCACCATCGCGGGGACCGGGTCCTTCCGGCCGGTGTCCCCGGTGGTCTTCCTGAACGTGGAGGACGGCTTCGGGGACTGCGTGAACCTGCACCGCCAGCTGCAGTCCGGCCCGCTCGAGCGGGAACTGCCGTTCGACTACCATCCGCACGTTACCGTGGCCCACGACGTCGCCCCGGAAAGCCTCGATGAGGCCGAAACGGTCCTCAAGGATTACAGGGCCACGTTCCCGGTGGCTAGCATGGGACTTTACGAGCACGACGACAACGGCATCTGGCAGCTACGGGAAGAGCTTGACTTTGGGACCAAACCTCACCACGACAGAGGCCAGGACGGCACCGCAGGCGCCCGCTAAGCCGCCGGTTCCCACCGATCTGGCCGGGCTGAAACTGGAAGTCATCCGCAAGAGGGTCGAGTGGGGCCGGGTCCGGCGCTCCGGCGGCGGCGCCCTGGCGTCGCTCATGGCAATGGTGATGTGGCTGCTGGCCAAGGTCAACGCGCTGCTGCCGGTGCGGGTCTACACGCACTACCTCCGCCAGCGCGGCCCGCTGTTGAGTGCGGGCATCGGGTTCAGGATGTTCTTCTCCATCACAGGCCTGTTGGCCACCGGATTCTCCATCGCCGGCCTGGTCCTCAGCGGACATCCGGCCTTGCTGGACCAGGTCATCAAGAGCGTGGCCGCCGCCGCGCCTGGCCTGTTGCAGGTCGAGGGCAGCCCGGGTCTGGTTGATCCCTATCTGCTGCTGAACCCCACCAGCCTCGGCTGGGCCGCCGGGATTGCCGCTGTGGTCACGGTGTTCACGGCGCTAGGCTGGATCAGCGGCATCCGCGACGGTGTGCGGGGCATGATGCGGCTCGGCCCGCTGGTGATGAATCCGATCCTGCAGATACTCAAGGACGTCGGCACGCTGCTTCTGATGGGAGTGGCCCTGGTGGTCAGCTCTGCAGCCTCACTGATATTCGGCACGGCCGCGGGCTGGGCGGCCGAGCAGCTGGGCCTCGACCCGGCGGTGGCCGGGCCCCTGACGACGTCCATCACAATCCTCGTGCCGCTGCTGCTCGGCTGGGGGACGGCACTGATCATGTATCGGGTGGCCGCAGGGCTGAAACCGGCCCGCCGCTCACTGCTGGAAGGGACCACCCTCGCCGCGGTGGGCGCCACCGTGCTGCAGATCTTCAGCACCCAGCTGCTGGCCAGTGCGGGAAAGAACCCCATCCTGGCGCCCTTCGCCATCATCATCGGCCTGCTGATCTGGTTCAACCTGGTCAGTCAGGTATACGTGCTTTGCGCCGCGTGGGTGGCGATCCGGGAAGAGGACCTCAAATTGCAGCCCGCCGCCGTGACCACCGGCTGGGGCGCCCGGCGCGTCCAGCCGGGCAAAACGCCGGTCGAGCACCGGGGCCGCCGGAGGCCGCTGTCCGCCGCGTTCAGGCGTCGAGGTACTGGTCGGCCCACGCCGAAATAATCTTCGCCGCACGGGCCGCCTGGCCCTTGCCGGTCAGGAGATGGTCGCTGCCCTCCAGCGAGACGAAGCTGCGCGGGTGGCGTGCGGTCCGGAAGATGGTGCTGGCGTTTTCGATCCCCACCGTGTTGTCGGTGGGGGAGTGCAGCACCATGAGCGGCTTGTGCAGTTGCCGGATGCAGTCCGTCAGGTCCGCGTTTTCCAGGTCCTCGACGAAGTGCCGCCGGATCTCCACCCGCTTGCCGCCGAGGTCCACCTCCGCGCTTCCCTCGCTCAGGATCCGGTCCAGCGCGGCATCGAAGACGTGGGCCACGTGCTTGGGCGAGAACGGTGCCCCCACCGTGGCCACGGCCTTGAGCTCCGGGATCTGCCGTGCGGCGGACAGGACGGCGGCGCCGCCGAACGAGTGGCCCACGAGCAAGGACACCCGCCGGCCCGAGTCCCGCATGAATTCGACGGCCTTGACGGTGTCGGCCACCTTGTGGCTGAAGGACCCCTCCGACCACATCCCCGCGGACTCGCCAAGCCCCACGTTGTCGAACCGGAGCATGCCCACGCCGTTGTCCGCCAGGGCCTTGCACATCCGCGACGCAGACGGGCTGTCCTTGCCCAGGGTGAAGCCGTGGGAGAACACGCCCCAGCCCTTCACCGGGCCTTCGGGCAGGTCCACAATGCCGGAGAGGAGCTCGCCGGTGGAACCCTGGAAGGACACTTTTTCTGAGCGGGACACGGTGCCGCCTTTCGTGTGAGCGGGTAGACGACGACGGCGCCCCCACCCAAAAGGTGAGAGGCGCCGTCGTCGTGGTTCTCTAAGTTATAACTCTGCAGGTTCTGGCGAACCTGGTCCTAGATCTTGCGGGACAGGATGGCCTGCTTGACCTCGGCGATGGCCTGGGTGACCTGGATGCCGCGGGGGCAGGCTTCGGTGCAGTTGAAGGTGGTGCGGCAGCGCCACACGCCTTCCTTGTCGTTGAGGATCTCCAGGCGCATGTCGCCGGCGTCATCGCGGGAATCGAAGATGAAGCGGTGCGCGTTGACGATCGCCGCCGGGCCGAAGTACTGGCCGTCGGTCCAGAACACCGGGCAGGACGACGTGCACGCGGCGCACAGGATGCACTTGGTGGTGTCGTCGAACCGCTCGCGGTCCTCGGCGGACTGCAGGCGTTCCTTGGTGGGCTCGTGGCCACGGTTGATCAGGAAGGGCATGACCTCGCGGAAGGACTGGAAGAACGGCTCCATGTCCACGATCAGGTCCTTCTCCACCGGCAGGCCCTTGATCGGCTCGACCGTGATGGGCTTGGACGTGTCCAGGTCCTTCAGCAGGGTCTTGCAGGCCAGGCGGTTGCGGCCGTTGATGCGCATGGCATCGGAGCCGCAGACGCCGTGGGCGCAGGAGCGGCGGAAGGAGACGCTGCCGTCCATCTCCCACTTGATCTTGTGCAGGGCGTCCAGGACACGGTCGGTGCCGTACATGGTGACCTTGAAGTCATCCCATGTGGCGTCCTCGGAGACCTCGGGGTTGTAGCGGCGCACGCGCAGCGTGACGTCGAAGGACGGGATTTCCCCGCCCCCGCCAACGCCGGCGGGCAGTTCGATCTTGGATGCTGGCTCAGCGAGTTCAGCGCTCATCTTAGTACTTCCTCACCATCGGCTCGTAGCGCGTAAAGACCACCGGTTTGGTGGCAAGCCGGATGCCCGCTGTTGTTTTTGCGGTCCCCGCAGCTCCGTCCGCCGGAGCATGCTCATCCTTGTACGCCATGGAGTGCTTCATGAATTTTTCGTCGTCGCGCTCGGGGAAGTCCTCGCGGAAGTGGCCGCCGCGGGACTCTTCGCGGTGCAGGGCCGCCACGGTCATGACCTTGGCGAGCTCCAGCAGGAAGCCCAGTTCCACGGCCTCGAGCAGGTCCAGGTTGAAGCGCTTGCCCTTGTCCTGGACGCTGATGCGCTGGTACCGCTCCTCGAAGGACGCAATGTCCTTCAGGACCTGGTTCAGCGTGTCGGCGGTGCGGAACACCTGCATGTTGGCATCCATGGTGTCCTGCAGTTCCTTGCGGATCGCAGCGACCTTCTCGGTGCCGTTGGAGGTCCGGACGTGGTCCAGCAGGTTCAGCGTGTACGCCTCCGGGTCCGCCGGGAGCTCCACGAAGTCCGCGGTCTTGGCGTATTCGGCGGCGGCGATGCCGGCGCGCTTGCCGAACACGTTGATGTCCAGCAGCGAGTTGGTGCCCAGGCGGTTGGAGCCGTGGACGGAGACGCAGGCGACCTCGCCGGCGGCGTAGAGGCCCGGGACCACGGTGTCGTTGTCCTGGAGGACCTCGGCACTGATGTTCGTGGGGATGCCGCCCATGGCGTAGTGCGCGGTCGGGAAGACCGGAACGGGCTCCGTGTACGGCTCCACACCCAGGTAGGTGCGGGCGAACTCGGTGATGTCCGGCAGCTTGGCGTCGATGTGTGCGGGCTCAAGGTGCGTCAGGTCCAACAGGACGTAGTCCTTGTTCGGGCCGCAGCCGCGTCCCTCACGGACTTCGTTGGCCATGGAGCGGGCCACGATGTCGCGCGGGGCGAGGTCCTTGATGGTGGGCGCGTAGCGCTCCATGAAGCGTTCGCCCTCGGAGTTGCGCAGGATGGCGCCTTCGCCGCGGGCGGCCTCGGAGAGCAGGATGCCCAGGCCGGCGAGGCCTGTCGGGTGGAACTGGAAGAACTCCATGTCCTCCAGCGGGATGCCCCGGCGGAACGCGATGCCCATGCCGTCACCGGTGAGGGTGTGGGCGTTGGAGGTGGTCTTGAAGACCTTCCCGGCGCCGCCGGAGGCGAACACCACGGACTTGGCCTGGAACACGTGCAGTTCGCCCGAGGCGAGGTCGTAGGACACGACGCCGGCAACGCGCTTCTGCTTGTACGGGGTGCCGTCCTCGCGGACCGCGTCTTCCTCGACCGTCAGGAGGTCCAGGACGTAGTACTCGTTGTAGAACTCAACGTTGTGCTTGACGCAGTTTTGGTACAGGGTCTGCAGGATCATGTGGCCGGTGCGGTCGGCGGCGTAGCAGGCGCGGCGGACCGGCGCCTTGCCGTGGTCGCGGGTGTGGCCGCCAAACCGGCGCTGGTCAATGCGGCCCTCGGGCGTGCGGTTGAACGGCAGGCCCATCTTTTCCAGGTCCAGGACGGCGTCGATCGCTTCCTTCGCCATGACCTCGGCTGCGTCCTGGTCAACCAGGTAGTCGCCGCCCTTGATGGTGTCGAAGGTGTGCCACTCCCAGTTGTCTTCTTCGACGTTCGCCAGGGCCGCACACATGCCGCCCTGCGCCGCGCCGGTGTGGGACCGGGTGGGGTAGAGCTTGGTCAGTACTGCTGTTCGGGCGCGCTGACCGGATTCGATCGCCGCGCGCATCCCGGCGCCACCGGCACCGACGATTACGACGTCGTACTTATGGACCTGCATACCAGATGCTCTTTCTCTCAAAATTCGCTGTAACCCACCGGCAGGTCGCGCCTGCGCGGTGAATTTTCGTGCAATCTGCGCCTGCGCTCGGCAGGCAAGATCAGTTGCCGCGGCGGACCGTCAGTGCCTGCCCGAAGGCGCGGTGGTCCGCGGCGGCGCCGCCGTTACGGCTGCGCCCCTAAGGCGCAGGGCAGAAGCCGCCGGGAAGCTGGACGCCGTTGGCCACGGGGCACGGGTCGAAGGTGAAGATGACCAGGGTGCCGAGGATGATGATCACCGTGGTGGCCGCGTAGAGGACGATCTTCAGCCAGAGGCGCGTGGCGTCCTTTTCGGCGTAGTCATTGATGATCGTACGGACGCCGTTGGTGCCGTGCAGCATGGCGAGCCACAGCATGGCCAGGTCCCAGAACTGCCAGAACGGGTCGGCCCACTTGCCGGCCACGAAGCCGAAGTCGATCGCGTGGATGCCCTCGCCGACCAGCAGGTTGACGGTCAGGTGGCCGAAGATCAGCACCACCAGCACGACGCCGGAGAGCCGCATGAAGAGCCAGGCGATCATCTCGAAGTTGCCCTTGGAAGCACCGCTGCGGCGGTACTTCGGCTGGATCTTGCCGCTACGCGGACTCTGAATAGTTGCAGTCATGGCTTAGTGACCTCCAAAGGCGAGGGACAGGTGGCGGATGGCGAAGCCGGCCATGACGACGACCCAGAGGCCCAGGACCGTCCAGAGCATCTGACGCTGGTACTTGGCACCCTTCTTCCAGAAGTCGACGGCGATGATCCGCAGGCCGTTGAAGGCGTGGAACACGATCGCTGCGACAAGGCCCGTTTCACCCAGGGCCATGAGGGGGTTCTTGTAGGCACCAATGACGGCGGTGTAGGCCTCAGGGGACACACGCACCAATGAGGTGTCCAGCACGTGGACCAACAAGAAGAAGAAAATCACTACACCGGTAATGCGGTGTCCAACCCAGGACCACATGCCTTCACGGCCGCGGTACAAGGTGCCAGCTGGTTTTGTCGGCACTGAATAAACCTCCCTGCAACACAGCGGCGCTGGCATGGGATCCACGCGGGGGGAACGCCTGCTGCGAGAGCACTCGTAAGCTCAAGCCTAAATCTAGGCTTCGCTCACAGCTTATTCAATTTGGGAACCCGTTGCTGACAAGCCCCGGCGCGGTTTTCCGTCTCTTTTGAGACGAACGCCACATTTGGCCATGTTCAAGGCTGTGGTCAAGGCTGTGTTCAAGGGGGCCGGAAGGGCGTGATCCCGGCCCAATCAGGGGTGATTGGGCCGGTGTCGGCTAAAGTAGCCCTGATGACTACAGACAAAGTGACAAGCCAGGATTCACCGTTGGACCGTTTTATCGCGGTCATTCCGGCGGGCGGGGTAGGGACCCGTCTCTGGCCCCTGTCACGGGCGGCAGCCCCGAAATTCCTTCACGACCTGACCGGTTCGGGCAGCACGCTGCTGCGCGCAACCTATGACCGTCTCCAGCCCGTCGCCGGCAGGCACGTGCTGGTGGTGACCGGCGCCGCCCACCGCGCGGCCGTCTGCCGCCAGCTGCCCGAGGTCCTGGAATCCGACCTCATCCTGGAAAGCGAACCCAAGGACTCCGGTGCTGCGATCGGCCTGGCCGCGGCCATCCTGCACGAACGGGACCCGGACACCATCATGGGCTCCTTCGCCGCGGACCAGGTCATCAGCCCGGACGACCTCTTCCAGGACGCCGTCCGTCAGGCCGTCTACACCGCGGCCGCGGGGAAGATCGTCACGATCGGCATCAAGCCCACCCACCCCTCCACCGGATTCGGCTACATCCGTTCCGGCGCGAACCTCAATATCCCCGACGCGCCCCATGCGCAGTCCGTGGTGGAGTTCGTGGAGAAGCCCAGCGAGGAAGTGGCCCAGCAGTACATCGACAGCGGGGACTACGTCTGGAACGCGGGCATGTTCGTGGCACCGGTTTCGCTGATGCTCAAGCATCTCGAGGCCAACCAGCCCGAGCTCTTCGCCGGACTGCAGGAGATCGCCAAGGCCTGGGACACCCCGGAGCGCGACGCCGTGACGGCCCGGGTGTGGCCCACCTTGCCCAAGATCGCCATTGACTACGCCGTCGCCGAACCGGCTGCCGCCGCCGGCGACGTCGCCGTCGTACCCGGAACGTTCCTCTGGGACGACGTCGGGGACTTTGCCTCCGTGGGCCGGCTCAACAGCGCCAAGGAAGTCGACGAGGTCACGGTTCTGGGCGAGGGCGCACGCGTTTTCACCGAGAACGCCAGCGGCGTGGTGGTCTCCGACACCAAGCGGGTGATCGCCCTGATCGGCATCAAGGACGTCGTGATCGTCGACACCCCGGACGCCCTGCTGGTCACCACCAAGGAACACTCGCAGCGGGTCAAGCAGGCCGTGGATGCCATCAAGGCCAAGGGCGACACCGACGTCCTGTAGGCCGAGTGCGGCGTCTTTTGGCCTTCCTGCGTTCAGCAATCCGTAACGCGCCGTACCCGATGCCGCTATTCCCTGTCCGCTGGATAGAGTTGTTCCGTGCGCAACTATTCGACTGAAGCTGAGCCCACGACACTCGTGGGGCCGTGGCTGGAGCCCCTCCTGCCGGAGCTGATTGCTTTCCGCCGCGACCTCCATGCGCACCCGGAACTGTCGTTCAAGGAGTTCCGCACCACCGACAAGCTGGCCAAGCGGCTCGAGGCAGCCGGCCTCAAGCCCCGCCGCCTTGAAGGCACCGGCCTGACGGTCGACGTCGGACAGGGCCCCATTGCCACCGCCCTGCGCGGCGACATCGACGCCCTGCCGATCATCGAGGAAACGGGCCTTGAGTTCGCCTCGAAGAACCACGGCGTGACCCACGCCTGCGGCCACGACGTCCACACCACCACGATGCTCGGGATCGCCCTGGTCCTGCAGAGCATGCATGAGCAGTCGCCGCTGCGGGGCACGGTCCGGATCATTTTCCAGCCGGCCGAGGAGACCATGCCCGGCGGCGCCACCTCGTGCATCGAGCAGGGCGTCCTGGACGGCGTGCCGCGCATCCTGGCCCTGCACTGCGACCCCCGGATCGAAGTCGGCAAGATCGGCACCCGGATCGGGGCCATCACCTCGGCCTCGGACACCATCAAGATTGAACTCTCCGGCCGCGGCGGCCACACCTCGCGCCCCCACCTGACCGAGGAACTGGTCTTCGCCCTGGCGCAGATCGCGGTCAATGTTCCCGCCGTACTGTCCCGCCGCGTCGATGTCCGCAGCGGCGTCTCGGTGGTCTGGGGCCAGATCTCCGCCGGCTCGGCCCCGAACGCCATCCCCGGCAGCGGCTACATGGCCGGCACCATGCGGTGCCTGGACCGCGACGCGTGGCACGACGCCGGCGAGCTGCTCGACGACATCATCCGGCAGGTCGCGGAGCCCTACGGCGTTGACGTCCATCTGGAACACACACGCGGCGTCCCGCCGGTGGTCAACTCCGAACACGAGACCGCGCTGATCGAGGCCGCGGCCCGCGCCGAAATCGGCGAGGGCGCCGTGGTCCTGACCCCGCAGTCCATGGGCGGGGAGGACTTCGCCTGGTTCCTGGCCGACACCCCCGGCGCCATGATGCGTCTCGGCACCAAGACCCCCGGCGGGGAAGAGTACGACCTCCACCGCGGCGACTACATCCTGGACGAGCGGGCGCTTGGCCTGGGCATCCAGGTGCTCACGGCGGCGGCCCTGCGCACCATCCGCGACCTCTAAATCCGGCACTCTCCGGCGCTGCAACCCTGCGGGCTGCCGTGATCCTGACCCCGGCCATGGTCCCCGCGCGGGGTTTCCCCACCTTTGCCGGCACGACGCCGGGACGCACCGGCGGTGCCGGCCGACACGCCGTCGGCGCCCTGCGAACATGGGGAAATCCGGCCGGTGTCCGCGGCGTTGGCCCCCTGAAGATCGGATACACGGTTACAGCATGGCTGACTAAGTTGTGCACAACTAAATTGTGCACAATTGAATTGCGGGGTAGGGTGGAGCTATGACCACGCCAGAGGGAACCCGCACCGCCGGTTCGGAAGCGCTCCGCCTGAACCGGCAGGTGTGCTTTGCCATGTACTCGGCATCACGCGCCGCCACGGCCGTCTACCGGCCCATGCTCGAGGAGCTCGGCCTGACCTACCCGCAGTACCTCGCCATGCTGGTGCTCTGGGAGTCGGAACCGCGCAGCGTCCGTGAACTGGGGGAGGAGCTCGGACTCGACTCCGGGACGCTGTCGCCGCTGCTCAAACGGCTCGAAGGGCTCGGCCTCGTCCAGCGCCGCCGGTCCGCCGAGGACGAGCGCCGCGTGGAAATCTTCCTGACCGACGCCGGGGCCGCCCTCAGCGCCAAGGCCAGCGGCATCCCGCAGCGGCTGGCCGACGCCGCCGGCCTCACGGCCGCGGAACTGGACCAGCTCCGCGAAACCCTGGGCCGGCTGACCAGCGCGCTCCACGCCGCCCGCTAAACCTTTCCCGCCGACAGAAACGGAACCCCATGAAGACCCTTTACACAGCCGAGGCCCTGGCCTCCGGCGAAGGCCGCGACGGCACCGCCGTCAGCAAGGACGGCAAGCTCAGCGTCACCCTCGCCAGCCCGGTGGAACTTGGCGGCGACGGGGCAGGAACCAACCCCGAGCAGTTGTTCGCCGCCGGCTACGCCGCGTGCTTCCACTCGGCCCTCCGCCTGGTCGGCCGCCAGCAAAAAGCGGACCTGACGGATTCCGCCGTCGCCGCGAGGATTCACCTCGGCGCCCTCGACGGCGGTACCGGCTATGGCATCGCCGCCGAACTCGAAATCGCCCTTCCCGCCGTGGACCGCGAAACAGCAGAAGCACTCGTGGCCAAGGCCCACGAGGTCTGCCCCTATTCCAATGCCACGCGTGGCAACATCACTGTCGACATCACGATCCTGGAGGTCGCCGCATGAGCGCCAACACCGAAACCCCCACCCTGCCCGCCACCAGCCGCGAGATCCAGCTGGCGTCCCGGCCGCACGGCCGCCCGGTGCCGGAAAACTTCCGCCTCGCCGAGTCGCCGCTGCCCGAACTTCAGGACGGCCAGGTCCTGGTCCGCAACCTCTACATCTCGGTAGATCCCTACATGCGCGGCCGCATGAACGACGTCAAGTCCTATTCCGCGCCGTTTGCGCTGGATGCCGCCCTCGACGGCGGCGCCGTCGGCGAAGTGATCGCGTCCCGTTCCGCCGACCGCAAGGTGGGCGACGCCGTCGTCCATTCACTCGGGTGGCGCGAATACGCCGTCCTCGATGCGGCCGGCACCACCCTGGCTCGCACCGACCTGGCGCCCGCCCCGGCATTCCTCGGCGCCCTCGGCATGACGGGCCTGACCGCCTACGCCGGATTGCTGAAGGTCGCGGACTTCAAGCCCGGCGACGCCGTGTTCGTCTCAGGCGCGGCCGGCGCGGTCGGCTCACTCGTGGGGCAGATCGCCAAGGCCCTGGGGGCGTCCCGTGTGATTGGCAGCGCGGGCTCGCCGGAAAAGGTGGCACGGCTGCTCGAACTCGGCTTCGACGCCGCGTTCAACTACCACGACGGCCCTGTCGCCGAGCAGCTCTCCGCGGCCGCCGGAGACCGCGGGATTGACGTCTACTTCGACAACGTCGGCGGCGAGCACCTCGAAGCGGCGTTGTCCTGCCTCACGGTCGGTGGCCGGGTGGCCATGTGCGGGGCCATTGCCCAGTACAACGCCACCGAGCCCACGCCGGCGCCGCGGAACCTCGCGCTGGCGATCGGCAAGCAGTTGACGCTCAAGGGCTTCCTGGTCAGCGGCTACTGGCAGCACATGGCCGAATTTGTCGAGACCATGTCCGGCTGGCTGGCCGACGGGACGGTCCGCTACGACGAGACGGTGGTGGACGGCCTGGAGAACGCCCCGCAGGCCTTCATGGACCTGCTCGACGGCGCCAACACCGGCAAGATGCTCGTCCGGCTGTAGCCCGGCGCTGCACCACCGCTTCTCCCAGACGCCTCCGGCGCCGGTTCCTGCAGGGACCGGCGCCGGAGGCGTCTGTGTGCCCGCCGGGGCTGGAAACGGGCACGCCGTCTACCGCTAGGTAACAAGTTCTCAACAATCTGGGTAATTGCTGTGAAGTCTGCTACGTGGACGTGTCGCAGGACACTAAAGTGGCTTCATCAGTGCGCCTCGGCGCAGTGCTGCGAATCCATCAGTGAAAACAGAATTCAGCGGAATACCGCAGACAGACACTCATTGAGCTCCCGTCGTAGCGCCTAATCTTTCTTCCTGGAGGAAAATTGAAGAACTCTCTGCGTGCCACCTTCAAGCGCGGATCAATGGCCGGGGTTGCCACCGCGGGCGCGGCTGCGCTCCTGCTGACCGGCTGCGGAGCTGCCCCTGAGGCCAGCACCGCCACCCAGACCGCCAGCAACTACACGGGCTGCATCGTGTCCGACTCCGGTGGATTCGACGACCAGTCGTTCAACCAGTCTTCCTACGAGGGACTGCAGAAGGCCAAGGCGGATCTCGGCATCAAGACGAACGAGGCCGAGTCCAAGACCAACAACGACTTCGAGCCCAACCTGCGCGCCATGGTCTCCGCCGGCTGCAACCTGACCATCACGGTCGGCTTCCTGCTCGGCGACGCCACGAAGGCCCAGGCCACCGCGAACCCGGACAAGCACTTCGCCATCATCGACTTCGGCTATGACACTCCGGTCACCAACGTCAAGCCGATCATCTATGACACCGCCCAGGCCGCATTCCTGGCCGGCTACCTCGCAGCAGGCACCACCAAGACCGGGACGGTCGCCACTTTCGGCGGCATCAAGATCCCCACGGTCACCATCTTCATGGACGGCTTCGCCGACGGAGTGAAGTACTACAACGATCAGAAGGGCAAGGACGTCAAGCTTCTTGGCTGGGACAAGGCCAAGCAGGACGGTTCCTTCACCGGTGACTTCGAAAAGCAGGACAAGGGCAAGCAGTTCACCCAGAACTTCCTGGACCAGGGCGCCGACATCGTCATGCCCGTCGCCGGTCCGGTCGGCAAGGGTGCGGGCGCGGCCCTGAAGGAAGCCAAGGCAGCAGGCAAGGACGTCAAGCTCATCTGGGTTGACTCCGACGGCTTCCTCACGGCACCGGATTACAAGGACATCATGCTCTCCTCCGTCATGAAGCAGATGGGCGAGGCCGTCGAGACGGTCGTCAAGCAGGACAAGGACGGCCAGTTCACCAACGCGCCGTACATCGGCACCCTCGCGAACGACGGCGTCCAGCTGGCTCCGTTCCACGACATGGATTCCCAGGTTCCGGCCGAACTGAAGTCCGAGCTGGACCAGATCAAGAAGGACATCGCCGACGGCAAGCTGAAGGTTGAATCCGCAGCCAGCCCGAAGGCCTAACTTCCTCCGCTAAGCGCCACGGCCCGTCCGGTCACCACCGCACGGGCTGTGGCGCTTTTCGTTGCGGCCCGCTGCGCCTGACACCGCAGGCACTAAGCTGGTGCTGCAGCCCCCACTACGCGTCCGGACCAAGCCTTCCGGACACCTCGAGATTGGTCAGAGTTTTGAAACTTGAACTCAAGGGCATTACTAAACGCTTCGGCTCCCTGGTAGCCAACGATCACATCGATGTGGTCGTTGAGCCCGGGCAGATTCACTGTCTGCTCGGAGAGAATGGCGCTGGCAAGTCCACGCTGATGAACGTCCTCTACGGACTGTACGAGCCCACAGAGGGCGAAATCCTGATTGACGACAAACCCGTCACCTTCCGCGGCCCCGGCGACGCCATGGCCGCCGGAATCGGCATGGTGCACCAGCACTTCATGCTGGTCCCCGTCTTCACCGTCGCGGAAAACGTCGCACTGGGAGCGGAGACCACCAAGACCGGCGGATTCCTGGACCTTGATGACACCCGCCGGAAGATCCGGGAGATCTCCGACCGGTACGGATTCGACGTCGACCCCGACGCTTTGATCGAAGACCTCCCCGTGGGCGTGCAGCAGCGAGTGGAAATCATCAAGGCGCTCGTCCGCGACGCCAAGGTGCTCATCCTCGATGAGCCCACGGCCGTGCTGACCCCGCAGGACACCGATGAGCTGCTGGACATCATGCGCCAGCTCAAGAGCCACGGCACCTCCATCGTGTTCATTTCCCACAAGCTCCGTGAGGTGAAAGCCGTTTCGGACACCATCACCGTCATCCGGCGCGGCAAGGTCGTCGGATCGGCCGATCCCGGCGCCTCCACCACCGAGCTGGCGTCCATGATGGTGGGCCGCGCCGTGAGCCTGACCCTGGACAAGGCTCCCGCCAAGCCGCAGGAGACCACTTTCGAGGTCAAGGACCTCACCGTGATCGCGCCCAGCGGCCAGCACGTCGTGGACGGCATCAGCTTCGGGATCGCCCGCGGCGAGATCCTCGCCATCGCCGGCGTCCAAGGCAACGGCCAGACGGAACTGACCGAGGCCATTTTGGGCCTGCACGAGAGGGTCCACGGCTCGATCGCCCTCGACGGCGAAGAACTGGTGGGCCGCAGCGTCAAGGAGGTCCTCAACGCCGGGGTCGGGTTCGTCCCGGAAGACCGTTCCCTCGACGGGCTGATCGGCACGTTCTCCATCGCCGAGAACCTGATCCTGGACCGCTACGACCAGGCGCCGTTCGCGAAGGGCATCAGCATGAGCCCGGCGAAGGTCCTGGAAAACGCCAAGACCCGGATCGAAGAATTCGACGTCCGCACCCCGTCGGGCTCGCTCGCAGCGGGCACCCTGTCCGGCGGCAACCAGCAAAAGGTCGTCATGGCCCGGGAGCTCTCCCGGCCGCTGCGGCTCTTCATCGCCTCCCAGCCCACCCGCGGCGTGGACGTGGGCTCCATCGAATTCCTGCACAAGCGGATCGTCGCGGAGCGGGACAACGGCACGCCGGTCATGATCGTCTCCACCGAACTGGACGAGGTGATTGAACTCGCCGACCGGATCGCCGTGCTGTACAAGGGCAAGCTGGTCGGGATCGTCCCGGCCGGCACCGGACGCGACGTCCTGGGCCTGATGATGGCCGGGGTTTCCCAGGATGAGGCCCAGGCCGACGCCGCAGGCAAGCACTCGGCTCGATCCCTTTCTGAAGACCCGGCCGGGACCACAGCAGAAGACCCGGCCGGCACCCCGGCCGGCAACCCCGTAACGAAGCCGGCAACGAACCCGGCACCCGCCGCCCCGTCCGTGCAGGAGCCCGGCTCCGGCGCCGTAGGAGACCACCATGAGTGAGAACACCGAGCCGCGGCCCGCGGCAGCACCGGACCCGGACCGGGTTCCGGCACCCCAGGCCACCGATGTGGCGCCTGAGCCTCTCGAGGACGACGCAGATTTCGTCACCGCGCTGGACACGGCGGGCGGTGCCCACCAGCCGTCGGCCGTTCCGGTCTCGACCCAGAGCGGATCCCTTCCCGGTGCCCCGGAAGAGGAGTCGCTGCTGCGTAAGATCTTCACCGGCAACGGCATCGTGACCATCCTGGCGGTGCTGCTCGCACTGATCTTGGGCGGCGTGCTCATCGCCTTGACGGACAAAGTGGTCGGTACCACGGCGGGCTATCTCTTCGCCCGGCCCAGTGACTTCCTCACCGCCGTCTGGTCCGCCGCTACCGACTCGTATGTCGCCCTCTTCCAGGGCGCGGTCTTCAACCCCCGCGGCAACGGTGTGGCCGGGCAGTTCGCCCCCCTCATGGAGACGCTGACCATCGCCACCCCGCTGATCACCGCGGGCCTCGGCGTCGCCCTGGCCTTCCGCGCGGGCCTGTTCAACATCGGTGCGCAGGGCCAGATCATCATGGCCGGCATCCTCGCCTCCTGGGTCGGCTTCGCGCTGCACCTGCCGCTGGGGCTGCACCTGCTGCTGGTGCTGGTGGCCGGCGTCGTCGGCGGCGCCGTCTGGGGCGGCATCGTCGGCGTGCTCAAAGCCAGGACGGGCGCGCACGAGGTCATCGTGACCATCATGTTCAACTACATCGCGCTCTATTTCCTGCGCTACCTGCTCGACACGGAGTTGTTCCAGCGTCCGGGGGAGACCACTCCGATTTCCCCCATCCTGGATCCCAACGCCGTGTACCCGCTGCTTTTCGGCAGCCAGTACCGGCTGCACGTGGGCTTCCTGCTGGCCATTGCGGCCACCGTGTTCGTCTCGTGGCTCCTGAACCGCTCCACGCTTGGCTTCGAGTTCCGTGCCGTCGGGGCGAACCCCAAGGCAGCCCTGACGGCAGGCATTAACGTCTCCCGGGCCACCATCCTGGTGATGACCATTGCCGGCGGCCTGGCAGGGCTGGCCGGCGTGGCGCAGGTGGCTGGCACCGAGAAGGTCCTGACCGATGGTGTCGCGGCAACCTACGGCTTTGACGCGATCACCGTGGCCCTGCTGGGCCGTTCGTCGCCGTGGGGCACCTTTGCCGCCGGCCTGCTGTTCGGAGCCTTCCGCGCAGGCGCGGTCCAGATGCAGATCCAGACCGGAACCCCGATCGACATTGTCCTCGTGGTCCAGTCGCTCATCGTGCTGTTCATCGCGGCGCCGCCCCTGATCCGGGCGATCTTCGGACTCAACCCGCGCAAGAAGAAGGCCGCGACCGCCGGCAAAACCAAGCAGGCCGCAACCACCGGAGGTGCCGCATGAGCACAACAGCAACCTCGCCCGTCCAGGGAAAACCCCAGCCGGACAAGAGCCATAAGCCGGCACAGTCCGCCAAGCCCGTGACCTGGAAGCTGCCGGTAACGCTGTCGGTGCTGGCCACCATCGCCTTCATCTTCTTCGGGCTGCTGGGGCCGCAAGGAACCGCTAAGTTCGGCATTTCCTCCGGCGGCGACTTCTTCCAGCTGCCGGCGATCGAAGTACCCGCGTTCCTGTCCGGCATGGTGTTCTCCCTGATCCTGCTGGGCCTCGCCGGCTACGCCCTGGTCCTGAAGGCGCGAGCGAACCGGCGGCCCCCGAGCTGGCTGCCGGCCGTGTTCACCGTCGTGTTCGTGGTCGCCTTCCTCATCTGGGTGGTCGGCGGCGCCCGGACCCCCAGCATTTCTCTGGCCGGGCTCATCGCCGGGTCCGTGACGCTCGCCGTGCCGATCGTGTTCGGCTCACTGTCCGGTGTCCTGTGCGAACGCGCCGGCGTGGTCAACATCGCCATCGAAGGCCAGCTGCTGGGCGCCGCCGGTGGCCAGGCTCACCACCTCCACGTCGGCCTCCAGGGTCGTGGCGCGCATGCGCATCCGCACGGCGACCCCGTGACCCAGGGCCGTGTCCGTGGCGTGGCCCACGACCACCACGTCGCCGTCCGGAAGCACCTCCAGGTCCCGGGCGTAGAAGCCGGTGAAGCCGGCCGGGACCTTGGCGGACATCACCGCAAGCAGGAGCGGCTTTTGTCCGTAGCCGCTTTCTGCGTTCACGTCCGCGCCATTCTCCAACAGGATCCGGATCTTGCGGACCGTGTGCCAGTCGCTGCCCCGGCTCGCCGCAGCCCGGTGGATGGGCGCCCACTTCGTCGCGGTGTCTTGCGCCACCATGCTGTCAGCGTTTGGAGACCGGCGCATCAGGTATTCGAGAAATTCCGAATTTGGCGCTTTCGCCGCAATATTCACCAGGCTCTTGTTGTCTTGGTCGCGGTAGTTGATGTCGTCCATCGCATCCAGGATCCGCTTTTGCACCGCCAGATGGTTGCCGTCGGCGGCATAGTCCAGAGGAAGGCGGTAATTGCCGGTTCTGGTCTCGGCATGCGGGTTGGCGCCGGCCCTCAGCAAAGAGCTGACTTTCTCCAAATCGCCATTCTTTGCAGCAACATGCAGCCGGGTTTCGTAGCGCCGGTTTGTCGCCCCGATGTCGACGCCATAAAAGAAATTGCGCGTCACACTGTCGAAGGCGAAGGAGTTGTAGATGTTGCCGCTAACACCCTGCGGGGCAAGCGGGTAGCACAGAAACACGACCCAGAACACAAACAGGGAAATGGAGGCGGACTTGATCAGCCTTTGCCTGCGCTGCTCCTGCGTTTTCAACG
>ENA-OWNT01001213-OWNT01001213.1-seawater-metagenome-genome-assembly--contig:-NODE-1213-length-35020-cov-4.053916_pt1 | contig 35020 bp, 27 predicted proteins | sample MGYA00238136_ERZ651165 | MGnify/ENA primary metagenome ERZ651165 (study PRJEB26861, sample SAMN08777766) | seawater metagenome | isolation source: coastal seawater | place: USA: Florida | collected...
CCCGCGGTCCATACCCCACGCAGCACCCGCCACTTTCCCAGCAATCAACCGACCAAACAAAAAGGACGCATCAAGAAAGATATTGGCGAATAGAATTAGACGCTAATTCACGAAAGCAAGACCAACTTTTATCCTCAACCACTTACATTCGCATTTCAAACGAAATGGCAACAAGCAACAATGCTGCTGCAGCATCTGCAAAAAATACAGGCGACGAGCCTGTCGTTGGAGTCAAAGTCGAGCCCCTCAAAACGGGTGAAGTGACACTGCTCACTGGTATCTTCAAGATCCCATCCAAGCGCACACTCACTCTTTGGCCCAACTACGTGCAACTGTCCATCCCGAACAAAAAGAGCCGCGTGATCGCCGTCCGAATGGAACATGCACATGTCCAATACAGTAGCGGAAGCAAGAAGTTCACGGTCACCGATCGATCCCGTGATCAAGAGTTTGCATTTTCCATGCCCACCGTGGAAGAGGCCGCCGCATGGGCCAAGCACGCCCGCCAGGCCATTCAGAACCGTCTCAAAGCACGACAAGCTGCCTTACTCGCAGAAAAGGCAAAGATGGATGCCATCGCGGCGCGCCTAGGTGTGCACACCATCGGAGTTTCTCAGGAGAAGAAAGCACCTGTGCTCCCACCGCCGGATGTGGAGCCCAAGAAGCTGACCATTGCCGCTGTTACAGAGCAAGACGAGAGTGGCAAAGAATCAGTGGAGAGTGGCAAAGGTGAATTGTCACAGGAAGTGATCAACGCCGCACGTGCGACGGGCAACACGGCAATACTCGAAAATGGTTTGGCATACGATACGTCGAACGACTTAGGCAGTGGCGATGGCAGAGTGACGCTCGAAGGCGACGTCTACTGGTACGAACTCAACTCAACGGACACATTGGCGGGCGTGTGCTTACGCTTCGACACACATGAGTCCAAAGTCCGCAGCGCGAATTTCATTTCGAAGCGTGGCATCGACGGCAAGAAAGTTTTGCGCATCCCGAGAAGAATCACCGGCGACCCCTCTCATGATTACACGCAGACCAACCGAACTGTCCGATCCGCGGTGCACAAAGTGGAAGATCCTGAGGTCAAGCGGCAACGTCAGCAAAAGTTCAAGGTCCACATCATGTGCTTGCTCAGTGCGCAACGAGCATTAAAAGAAGAGGACTGCTTCACGGCAAACGAAGCCCTGGCCTACTTGAATTTGCACGATCACGACTTAAACAAAGCGCTGGAGGCCATGGAGCAAGACCAGCACTGGTACGAGAACTATGGGCATTTGTTGGAGGCGAGGCGGCGAAGACTCCAACAGCAAAGAGCGGAAGGGGCCACTTTGTCTCAGGCTGTGGTGGATGGAATGGTGCCGGAGGCGGCGCCCGGTTCCGCTGATAGCACCGTGATAGAATTGCAACAGATCGGCACGTCAATTGCAGTGCAGTAGATGCCGCCGGTGCTACCTCGCTTTCACAGATAGTGTTGAAAGCGGAGCATTTCCCGTAGTTTTCTTCATCCCCCTAAATTATTTCCTCATCACCGTTTTCATTGGCTCTGCACTTTCTTTCATCACACAACTTTGTAGACAAACAAAAAGGATCGGAAACTCCAGCTAGCAGTGGCTAAGTGTGGCGCTTCATCGCAAGTTGATGTTGGTTTTTCAATGATTGTGAGTGCATTCTCGTGAGTTACTGTATTTTTTATATAAAATTTTAGTAGACTTGTTCAACGGATAGTGGAGCGCTAGAACTCTCAAGCGTTAAGTGAGGTTCCGTCACTCCGATGAAAGTTCCACCACTGCTGTTTCGTCAGTGTCGGCATTGGACGATGCATCACTGACACTGACCATTTCTAAACCAACAACATTCTTGGCACCGGACGCATCTGCCTCTGAGTCTACCAAGTCAGTGTACCGGTTGTCTAGGGTGCCATCGTTCCATAAATGTAAGTGCAGAGCACCATAAGACACGCATCGCAATACGATGACAGCTCCGAACAGTACCGACAACGACACCACAACAGAATCTGCCGGGATGCTGAAAAATTGCAGGATCTCCGTTCCGTTGATGGTAGCGGCCGAACTGTTGTCGCCAAGACATTGAGGGAAATTGGAAACCCCAGAGTCGCTGCAAGTGTAATTGAAGTCGTTTCCCAGCTCGCCGTAGACGGTGTTCATGGATAATTGGAAGCAGTAACGCAACAAGTTAATGTAGCGCAAGTTGGCAACCCACTCCATCGCCTCGAGTGAGACGAAAAGGCCGCCATAACCGAACATGAAGGTGACGAGACTGATGCTGAATATGAAAGCATTCGGGCTTCCCAGAAACGATGCCCCAATTGCCAAACCAACGGCTTGCATCACTAGAATTGTAAGCCACACACTGCCGGCGAAGGCGAAGAAAATTGAAGCCGAGGGTGCAACGTTGACCATCGCGAATGTTATTGGCAAGTACAAGAGGGTCCAAAAAAGATCCATCGGAATCAGAATCGTGGTAACTGCTGTAAAGTATGCGTGCAGCGAGTACGCTGACACAGATAGCTCTTTGCGCAATTTGTTGAGGTGGGAATGGAACAGATGCAGGCATCCGAAGAGCGGGAAAAAGGTCCAAGTGCCCACCGTCCAAAACACAAAACTCATCCTGGAGAAAATGGCGTCTTCAGAAAAGTCGTTTCGGACGGGATACCACAGAACGCCAGCGAGAAATGTCTGCACGATGAAGCTGAAAAAGTTGGGCCATGTCCATACTTGTGGCCACGCCATGAGCAGCTGCCGCTCGGCCAGTACCAAGACTTGCTCCATGTAATTTGTCGAGCGCCATTGAGCCTCGACATCGGTCTTGGCGACGACGCTAGAGTCGTGAACGCCAGGAAGTTGTTTGGCGCGCAGGTGCAACGACGATTCTGCCGATTTGTTGTGGATGGCAATTAGCTCCTGCTTGGTGCTTGCATCAACTTCGCCAAGTGATATAATGTCCATCATGTAGTCAGCAGGGTTGTAGTGGGATGGCACTTCGAAGCCGACGGAGGTCAGTGTAGGGCAGAGCTGGCGGACCGGGCCGAAGTAGACAATATCGCCGTTGTCAACGAACAATAAATCGTCAAACAAATTGAAGATCTGTGAGCTGGGTTGATGAATGGTGCACGCGACTGTGACACCTCGGCCAACTTGGTGCACCCGCAGAGACTTTTGGCTCCGGATTTTACCCGAGTCAGACGGAGTAGAGTTCTCTTTCGCCTCATTTAGTGGTGCAAGTTCAGTATCCGATGACAACTCCCGCAACAGCTTGACCACATGAACAGCGGTCGTCGAATCGAGTCCCGATGTTGGCTCATCCAGCAACAAGAGTTGAGGTTGAACGATGCACTCCAAAGCAATGCAAAGTCGCTTGCGCTCTCCTCCCGAAATGGATTCAATTTTTGTGTCTGCACACTTGTCCAGGTTTAGAGATGCAATCAGGCCATCGACACGGTCCCGCTTGCGCTGCATGGACCAGTTCCCTGGCAGACGAAGGCGCGCCGTAAACGTCAGGCTTTGGCGCACAGTGAGCGACGAAATCACGATATCGTCTTGTTCCACGAAGCCAATAACTTTGCGAAAGTTGGCTTGCCATGGCTTGCCGTTGTACAAAACCGAGCCTCCGGCAAGACTATGAACCAGCACAATCCAACAACAATCAGATAAGTGAACACAGAAGCAACACTGGCCACACAATCGAATCAAAGCAACTCACAGTTTGGGATTCTTGTGAGCAATGGCATTGAGCAGAGTGCTCTTGCCGGCTCCAGTTGGCCCCATTATGCACACAAGGCGGTTCTTCCCAATTCTACCATTGACTGACTTCAGAATGTCCTTGCCTTGTACATGGCACCGAAGCTTGGTAAAGGAGACGTCCATTCCATGGTAATTACGCCCTTCGCCCTCCGTCAGTTGCAGGTCGACCGACATATTGGAACACAGCGAATTTTCTGCTGCAGTTGTCGTCTTCGTACTTGCGGGATTTGCGACCACTCTGTGGTTCAACAACGTGCTGTGCTGATGAGTCCTGTTTTATTTGGAATCTGCGTGAGGTTTTTTGTTCTTTTTTGCGCGTCTCTCAAACGCTTTGGCGATTTTGTGAAGATTCCTGGAGCGCGTGAAGGAGTCTGCTTGCGACCTTGCCTCAGTGATCGCACGCTTTGTTTACTGCACTTGTTTTTCAGGAGGAGGAGAAGAAGAAGGAGGAGGAGGGGGAGGAGGAGGAGGAGCGCGGTATGTTTGAATAGCAAGAGGCTTCGTGGTTTGCGGTGTTGGCACACGACTTTGTTACTGTGTCGCTATGTCCGCGGGGCGGCGTTTGGGCATACAATATGCTGCTCGTGGCCGTGTGGCCTTGCATGGCCTTGTGCGGCCTTGCGGCATCAGTTAGTTGTGGTGACTGACAATGGATGGAAAACTGCCTTTTTATTGTCGTCCGTCGTGCGTCGTCGCCCGTTGTCGTGACGTCGTCCGTCGTTATGACGTCGTTATGACGCCGTCGTTGTCAGTGGTCGTCGCGGCCGTCGCCGTCGTCGCGGTGACGTTTGACCTTCGTGGTGACAAATTGACGGACCGCGTCAGCTCAGCGCAGTTGATGAGCTGAGCAAGGTGAGTGAGTGAGTGAGTGAGTGAGTGAGCAAGGAAGGAAGGCAGCAAAGGCAATGCCGACGAAAAGGCGTGGAAAGTGGCCCAACAACAAAAGGAAAGCAGTTTGTGAGTGAGTGAGTGAATGAGTGATGGGGGTGAGTGGCCACTGGGCGTGACAGTGAAGGTCAGCGAGATGAGTGAGCCGTTATGAACGAACGGATGGATGAACGAACGAACGAACGAACGACGGCGGGCGGCAAGAAACTTCAAATCAAACGAAAAAACGAAAACTTGAAAACTGAAAACTGAGAACTGAAAACTGAGAACTTATAGAACGAAAGCTCCAAACGAACGGACGAACGAACGTTTGAAAGAGTTCGAAAGAGTTCAAATTCTCGAATCCTCGAATTCTCGAATTCTCGAATTTGCAACTTTGGAACTTTGGAACTTTGGACCTTTGGTTGGAAGGAACTTTGAACTTTGAACTTTGGAACTTCGTGCGTGGATGATGGAGGAGTGACGTATTTTCCGCCAACCACAACCAACCGCGTGACGTCGCCGCAGCACGGCGGAAGTGCAAGTTCCAGGAAACATCACGAATGACAAATGACAAATGACAAATGACAAATGACAAACGACAAAAGTCGCGCAATCTCCCTGAGAAGGCTGCGATAAAAATACAAACAGCAGAAACGCAAACAGCAGAAATGACATTGAAGTAACATAGTACTGTACACCATCTAACATTGTTAGGCCGCAACTGCGTTATGAGTGTTTTCTATGGAACTTGAGGACGCGTCATCAAAATTGACAACTGAGAATCGTAAATAAGAAAACTTGAAAATGAGAAAATCGAACTGTTGAAAACTGCAAACTGCAAAACGCAAAACTGCAAACGCAAACTGTTCCGATGCTCTCTCTGCCGCCGTCGTCCCGCCGTTCGTTCGCCGAAGGACATTCGTCGATCCAGGAACCAATCCAGGAACCAATCCCGCACTCCCGCAGCACCAAACCAGATTCAAGGTCAAGCTCAATCAATTCTCAACCCACTGCGTTGAAATGGTGTTCTGATTGTTCCTCGCAAGCCTCAACAACACAACTATACAACTATACACACAAGTCGACACGAAAAGTTGTAAGTTATCATTGAATTCGGTTGTAACTATGTTCTGCATCGTTCAACCCATCGAAAAGATTTAGCTGGGTCCACCGGCGTTCACAACATGCACACATGAATGTACTATTCACGACGAAATATTCATTTTCCATGCTGTAAACCGTCACGCCGGCGATATACCTTGCCTTCCCTTGAATTTGCTCGCGGGCGAACAGCAAATTGTGCTGTTCTGTCCCGCTCTCGGCGTGCCTGTCGCTTCGATTCAAGTCTCCGTTCAACGTCCGGAGGATGTGCGTACTGCGCTATCGTTGTCGAGAAGTCATGCATGAGACTGCAACACAGAAGAAATCATGAGAAATTGCGCCGGCACACTGATACACAGATTTTCAAACAAACCGTCCAATCCCAGAAGGAGCTTGGCTTTGGTCTTCTGGCGACGACTCCGCTTCGGTGGTCGGGAGAGGTCCCCCTGACTCTGCGTTCTCTGTAGGCCAAGTCTCATTCACATTCTGAGCAGTGCCTTCGACGTCCGCTTCGTACTCGACGCTTTGCTGCCATTGGGATTCCCCCGTCAACTGTTGACAAAATTGAGACATCATCGTTCGACATGATTTTCGTTGAGTTCAAGTTTGTTGACGTGGCAGCAAAACAGTGCACTCGAACCTGGTTGACATAGTAGTATCTCCCACTGTCCTCGTCGAACTCTGTGGACCAACTGTTCACCGCACAGCATGGCAGAACTCGTGAAACCGAGGTAACGTTGACCACAAACACAGCGATAGGGACGCACATATCTTCCTCCCACACAGACTGCCCGGTTCCGGGACAAAAGTAAAAGTACGACTCCTCGGTGTCATCGTAGTGCTTCTCCCAATCAGGATAGAGTGGATCGTGCGTGTTGTCCTGTTGGTCTTCGACCGGATTCTCGGCATGGACCTCCCTTGCAGCATGCGTAGCTTCTTGCTGAAGTGACTCGTTGTGACCGGGAGTGGTTCGGTTGGTGTCAGACTGCTCGTCGTCAGCATCTTGGGCTGTTAAATCGAGCTCAAGCGGGTCAGGCTCCGCGAAAAATGACTCCGGATCATCGATGGAAAAGTCCCTGGGAGTGCTATTGCGAGGTGAACTCCAACCTTTTTGCAAACCAAACTCATGTTTTCGTCCTTTTTTGTGCCGTCCCGCTGTAAAACGAACGAATTTGGCACAGACAATCGCAATTAACAGGCAACACGCTACAGACTTGACATTGATGCCTGGCACCCACTAACCTCTCCGTTGAACACTGGTGTCCATCGTTTCCAGAGACGCAAGGGCTTCCGATAGCTTTTTTTGGCGCAATTGCTCGTAGTCAACGCTGCAGTGACATGTCACAAAGTCAACGACTTTTGGAGGACAAATCGTCCAAAGAAATCAAGAAGTCTCACCCTTCTTCGTCGTCGGCCCCTGAGGCTTGAGCGGGAGGCAAGGACATGCGCGCATTTTGTGGTGTGTCTGGCTGCATCTGCGCACATCACGCACTCTTGCATTTACGGTGCTGGCCCACGACCGTGATCATCTACATCAAACAACGAGCACTAACCTCTGGAGCCGGAATAGCGAATTGTGAATTCGCAGGTGATGTTTCCTCCTCATCTGCACCCCTCGGAGTCTCGAATGGCTCCGACCACGCCGGTTGGTACGCCGTTCTTATTCGCGGACTGTCGATGCCGTCGTCGTCTAGTTCAGGGGAGTTGGCTTGGCTGCTGGAATCCCCTGCCATCGGGGAGACTACTTCATCAACAGATCGTTCCGGTGTGCGAGGGACATGAACTGGCGTTGTGGTCTGAGCATCAATGTCGGCTTGCTGCTGGTACCCACTGGCGGCGTGAGATATTGGCGAGCGAGAGCTGGAGGCCGCACCTCGTTCACGAACGACAATGACTGGGGTTGACTTTCCGTTTTCGTCGAGGGTTCGTTGATCGACAATGTGACGAGATGAGTGCATTGGCATGCGTGCCGATGGCGATGGAAGCCTGGGCGACTGTGCTATTATTTTGGCCTTGGCTTCGTATCTCAGCGATGCCATGTCTTCGTCCAGGAGTTGGAGCACCTGTACACGTAGCAGATGTGACACGCAAGCTCCAGGCCACTGCAATTCAGTGTACGCGCTGGAAACTCACCCAAAAAATGGTTAAGTCCATGAAGTGGCTGATGGACTGTTCACTATCGTCTTCTCGCCACGTTGCCAACTCCTGGGCGAAGAACTCCATGCACTCGGCCACTTCGGTTATTTTGAGCACTCGCTCCTATGCCAACACCACGGGACGAGCGCACGCACAACAGAGACAGGGTGAGCGAGCTGCTGACGACGCCAAGAATGCAGATGATAACGCACCTCGACTGTCTTCATGAAGCACAGCACTGCGGCAAAGACCGCGACTGGTTCTCGCACCATGAACATGAGGTCCCAAAAATAAAACAACAGCCTCACTGGCAGTGTGTTGGAGAAGGAACATATCAGCATTGATGAGAGGAACCTGTGCACCAAACACATTTTCGCAACATGAGTCGCCTCGTTAGTCGAGCGAAGCAGATAGACATCCGCACCATTCAATGGGGCAGTGAAGCTTGTGTAGGTGCGCCATCAGCCTTGGGACATGCTTGAACAGCAGGTCATTGACAACTTGCAAATCAATTTTCAGATTGGTCAAGTTTACATCAAAGTACCGACACCAGTTCTCGGTTATCGTGCTGAGCAACCAAAAACAGTGTTCCTCTCGAATTCCCGCGAGCAGTGCAATTCCAACGAGATAATTCATCCCCTGCGTGTACCCCACTGCGTTGTTGCGGTGCTGGAATCTAATGGCATAGCATTGCAACACGTTGCGCACAACGGTGCGGTGAGCATCGCGGAAAACTCTGGGAAATGTCCGCCCAACATCTTTCTCGATCAATGATCTCTCTTTCGGCGTCAGGAATTCCTTCACCTTGACTTTCAGGTTAAAATAATAATCATCTGGGAGTTGGCACCGTTTGTAAAGAGCGCGTGAGTTGTGCAGCCAACAGAACGCTCTCTCATTTTTTGACAGTCCCTTGAACTCTTCTCGCAGTTTTTTGCAGTAGTTGAGGCACCGATCCCACCTCTCCCGTCTCTTTTGCTCTTCCACAGCGTTCTCCCACCACTTATGCGTTCTTTCCATTGCTTTGTATTCGGGTGAACCATAAAACTGCTGGGTACTCGTGGCCTTGAGGAGGTTGCCGTGGGCCTGGTATATGCGAAAATACAACTTCTTTTTCTTGAAGTGGCTGTATCGATTGTCCCACACCAAAACAATCGTCCCCGATTCTCTGCATGCGAAATGACCAATGCGTGCCACGACGTTGCACTTTACACGCCTCGATTCTCGGATTTTTAGAGGAGCTGCCTTCGGGTTTCGCGGTACGAAGGTCGCAGAAAATGCAATGTCCAAGTCTTGGGTGCTGAACTCCCATATCAACGTCGTTGGAAACGCGACGATTTGAGCTTCTAATTTGTATCTCTTTCCCGGACGGATGTCAACGACTACGAATCCTTCTCGGTCTTTGTGACCTGTGGAGTCCAAATTCGGCGATTCGCCCTGGTGGGTGGCCCGAGGACGAAATTTCAACACATTCACTACGTTGGGAAGGTTTGACATGGTTGATTGAGCTCTGCGATCCTCCCGTGATTCAGATCATTTGTCCGGGAATGAAGGAAGGGAGCGCGGTCACAGCCGCGTCCCACTGGAGTGGAATGCAGATGTGAACAGTTCGACACAGTGCGGAATTCTTGCTGAGCCAGTTGTTGACCTCGCCGATCAGCCTATTCAGACACTTTCGCGATCCTTGCTTCGCGATTCGTACTTCTCTCAACTTCAAGGATGCCTTGTTTTTCCAAATTTTCAAGTTTTGTCCGCACGCAGCATAGAACCTGAGACGGCGTGGTACATCTGGGAAACCATACCGGCCGCAACACGCCGGACAAACACGCTCGATTTAGGCTGACATTGCATCTTGTCATCGCGCATTTGTTCCTCGACGCAGCCGCGCAATTCTTCGCTGCAGCACGCAAGAATACAGGTGTCGCCATGACCACGCAGCATCCGCCTGTCACGCACAACTCACAACTCACAACATCGCGTACGTGCACGCGTACAAGCTGCGCAGAGTTGTTTCTGAGACGCTGTACAGCAACGACAACGACAACGACAACGACAACGAACGACAACGAACACCAACAACGCAAACGGTGGATCGTTGTCGCGTCCAGCGTGCACACACACGGTCAGTGACTGTGAGTGACCGTGGGTGACTGTGAGTGACTGTGAGTGGACTTGGATTTGATTTGATTCAATTTGGTCTACGTTCGATGATTGACGATCGACGTTCGATGATCGATGATCAACGTTCGACGTTCGACGATCGGTGATCGATGATCGATGACCGATGTCCGTCCGTTCGTCCGTCAATGTCATTCGCTGTAGTTACTTCGCTTGATTGCTCGTTGCCTCGCGTTTGGTTCCTTCGATTCTTCCTTCTTGCGTTCGTGTTGCTTTCGTTCCTTCGTTCGCGTGTTTCGTTCGATGATGAGAGGTGTTTGTTCTCCGTGCCAACGGCTGCCAATGGCGAGAGGTGTGAGTTGCACAAAGGTGGTGCTGTTGTCGTTGCATACGTCTTTGTTCTTCTTACTCGTTGTTGATGGCGACGACAACATTGCTTCACTGTTGTCATCGACTTCAGGTATTTGAGGTGTTGTATTGTTGCTTTGTTCTGTACAGTGCAGTTGGCGCGTGTTGATGGCATTTTCTACGCACCGTGTAAAATGCGACGGCGACTAATATTTCTGCAACCTTGTTCGTTTGAAGTATGCACGCAATTTGAGGACGAAGTTCGATACGGCACGCTTTCAGCCAAAACGTACTGCAGCGAAGTCGATGTCATTAAACCAAGGCTACAAACCTGTCATCATGGCTTGCACGGCGGTTGGTGGGCTCGCTGCTTTGTGGTATCAGAAGTGGCAGAACGAGGTTAGATCTGCGTGCATCTGCCTATTTATATGCGTGCGTAGTCTCGCATCACCCAATCTGCACGTTGTAGGAACGAAGAACTCGCATGGCGCAAGACATCGCCGACGTGCGACGTGAAGTGGAAATGGAAATGCAGTCGGCGGAGCGCAACCAACATCCTGCCGAACAGTCAAATCCAGACAATAGCAGCAACGGACCGTCGTGATAGTACGAAAACGTGCAACGCGTTGTCAGGAAGGCATCGTTTGTTGGAATCATCAATAATTTATTTTCTATCATTATTTCGGTCAACGAGAGCCAGGTAACTTTCCTCATGCCGTCGAGCGGTCGCGTTTCCACTTTTCGAGGAATTCTACTGCTTGTTTCCAGCCGAGCGCCGCAGAATGAGTCAGATATTCCATGGCCTCTCGCTCAGCTTGAGCTCGGACGCCTGGAGCTGTTCCAGAGTTCGATAGGATTAGACGGCCCAGCGTGTACATGGCTTGCGCGTCCTGGTTGTGTTCGACAGCGACCTTCAGCCAATCCATTGCCTTGAAGTCGTTGCCAGCTTTGTGGGTATCTTCGATGAGCTGCCACTGAGCGATACTGTCTCCCATGAGCGCAGCCCGTTCGTACAGCTGCGTTGAAAGTGTGAGATTCTGCATGGCCACATCGTCCATTCGATAAATGGCAGCGGCACGCCGCATCCCTTCTTTGGTTTCCGCGCACTGAAACCAATGCACCGCCTTTTCCAGATCCTTTCCGGTGGTGACACCTGCACCGTTGTTGTGGGCGACGCCAAGGTTAAACATCGCCAAATTAGATCCCATGGCAGCTGCCTGCGCAAATAAATTGACAGCTTTGGTAAATTTCTCGCCGGCACTGCCAGGTTTACGCTCTGCCTGCTCCAACGCCTCTGCCAACGCCAAGCGTCCAACGTTGTACATGGCATCAGCCTCATATTCGGAAGCGCTCTTGTAAAGATCCACAGCTTTTTGTTTCAGCCGCACAGACTCTTTGATCGGCTTCGCAACAACGGACCCGTCTACGTCGACTTCTGCTTCTACTTTCGATTTGACGGCAAATTGTTTTTGAATTCGTTCCATCTTTTGCTCCTTGGCCTCGAGCTCTGTTGCCTCGTCGAAGTAGAGGGCAGCGAGGTCATTCTCGGCTCGCGCAAAGCCACCGCTGGCGGACTTTTCTAACCATTCGCGCCCTGTCTGCTCAGATGAACCAGAGCCATCGCCAGTCATGTGGGCGCGCTTGGCAAGAAGAAATTGTGCCAGTGGATCCCCGTCATCAGCTTTCCCGCGAAACCAAGTGGCCGGATCGGCATGACACGACGGGCCTCCGTCATAGAACCACAATATCCAACTCCATCTTTCCCCGCGATTGATGCGAACGCCGTGAAGCAGGTCTGATTGATGAATGACCGCATCGCCAGATTGAAGTGCTACGTATCTAGTGTCATCGTGGGAATTGCCAGTGGACACGTAGAGGCCCCCTTCGAAGTCGGGGCCATAACTGTTGAGCGAAATCACAACAGTGACGAGCGCCTGAATGTCCAGGTGGGCTTGATGGGTCGTTCTGTGCTCAGGATCATACTGGCGGACGAACGAAAAGCACGGATAGCATTCGCCATGGCAGTCCTCCGGGTACAGTTCATTTACCAGCGGCACTATTCTTTCATCAATGATGGGCTGTGTCATGGCAACTGCTTGTTCGCGCACGGCGCGTCGCGTCGCTGAATGGGCAGGCTTTCCCGGAATGGTTGCAACGTCCGCAATATTCCCGTTCTTCTGCAAATAAAACTCGTACGTGGTCATTCTGTCGACGGTGTCCTTGTCAACATCGAACTTCTGGTCATCCAGCAGATCAATCAACGACGCAGCTTCCTGTTTTGAAATGAGTTCGCTTAGAACGTTGACGTGGGCCTTGTGTCCGATTCGAGGCCACTCCAAGCTTGCGGAGGCATGCTCTCCACTCCAGGCAACGCCACCTCCATCAGATGATTTTAATGTGTACGTCTTGTTACCAGTAAATTCCACAACTTCGCTTGTGGCGTGAGGGCATGGTTCCAGCACACGCGCAGCAGCAGTGGTGCACGCCGTTGCCAACAAGCACAAAAAAGAGTTCCTCATGCCGACTCGATGCCCGGCGCTGTGCCAGCAGCAATTGGGCACAGTCACTGAGGGATGATATTGTCGTGAACAGATTTCTCCGCTTCACATTTTATTTTAATTCCACCAATGGAATGCTAGTCTAACCCAAATCTATGGAACATCTATCATCTCGACGCTACCTAAGGGCCGCCTGTCCGTTCATCCCCAGTGTCTTGGTGTGAACGCACGCGTGTGTTACGTCAGGCGCTGACACTGTGGCCACAACGACAACCACGACGCCCGACGCCGTACGGCCCTCAGTGCCTAGTGCGTGCAACATGGACCAACAGGTGCACCCATTTCACAGTTGTTGTCTTGCTGCCCGCCCAGCCAACTTACGACCAGCCAACCAACGCATACCACCACCACAATCCGCAATCTGCAATCCGCAACCACAGCCCTGTGTCAACGACAACAACAACTACCGACGAACGACGAACGACGAGCGACGAGCGACGAACGAACGGCGAACGACGAACGATGAACGACGAAGTCACAAACCAACATACAAAATAATTACAGGCTGTGTATCATAGTACCGCGACTGACGACTGACGACGACGAAGATGACGACGACAACAAAGATGACGACGACGACGACACGACGACGACGAACGTCGACAGCAACAACGATCGTCGACGTTCGATTGGCTGTCGTCGTTGTCGAAGTCGATTTCCGCGACTCGTGGCTCGCGGCCCATCTGTTGTTTGATTGAACAATACAGCAATGACGGTCGGTTGACGAGTTTGGTGTTCGATTCTTTGTCGTTGTCATCGTTCGCGGCTCGAGGCGTGCGGCTCGAAGCTCGCGGCCCGCCTGCCGCCGGGAATCATTGGATAATTACTCGGCGAGTTGGTTGCTTGTACCCAGGCAGGCCATGTTGTTGAGAATATGGCAATAGTCCGGTCGTGGCTCGCTTGATGGCTTGATGGCAGACCGTACGAGAGGCCATGTTGGCTGACACTTGTACAGCGCCAACCAATGCACTGATCGTGCGGAGTAATTTGGGGGTAACCGCAACAAGCGGAAACAGAAAACAAGCGCTGAAGATTGTTTTGCAAGCAGGTGTGAAGATTTGATGTCAAACGTCTTTTTATTCAAGCCGACAAGCGCTTGTGTGTTCGCAGCTCCTTGGGCACGAATGTCGAGGCGCCATGCTGGCCGATAACTCTCCGTGCGAGCAATGCGGTGGCGTTTTTGCAAACGAAATACCAGATTCCACTCGCGAAATCCTCCGCGCTGTTGAAGAAAATACTTTCAGGCAGTGTGCCACTTTATCTACGTCAACGTAAGTCTATCAGTGTGACTTCCTGTCAACTTGCAACCTGACCACGACAAATCTATCCAAATGTATCTCATTCGCCGTTGCTGTCACCTGCAGGGCCCCTGGCTCTACCTTACACCACATCGAAGATGCGCCATGCGTGATCCCGGCCGAATCAATTGAGCTCCTGCTGCGCCGACACTTGCTCCTGGACACTAGTGTGACAAACGGTGCTGGGGAGGATGCCGGCGCCGGCACCGCAGCGTCCGCACCCTCAACCCAACAACCTGAATCGTCACATGCAGCTGCAGATGCTGCACCGGTGGTTGAGCACCCCAAGTTGGCAGACACAGCTAAAGCCGTGGCTAAATTGGTAAACGCGTCAAAGTCGTCGAAGAAGAAATCGAAGAAAAAGTCCACCATCAGCACGGTTGTTGAAATCCTTCTCTCGTGTACCCAAGACGGCTCTCTGGAACGTCTCACGTCGTCATTGTCACAGCACATCTCCAAGCAAAGAGCCTTGCTGCTTGATCAGAGCGCGGATACTTCACTTGCTCCACCAACCAAGAAATCAAGGAAGAAATCGAAGGCCAAAGGATTGCCAAGCCTTTGTTTCGAAGCTTCCATCCTTGCCAACATTTGCGACGCATTTTTCGCCGAAACCTATGCATCTGCAATCTCACTGTCACAAGGAGGAGCTGATGGCGTCATGAGCATTAGTGCAAGAGGTATTGTTTTCATTTCATGCTGTGTTTGACTGTCAAGGGCGCACCGCCTCACCTTCCGCACGCATGCCTTGACTCACCTCAGATTGCGCGGCTTTCGTCCGCACATTCGTGCTACCATCAGTGATTGCACTCCGTCAGCCCATGGTACGTCATCGACCTCACAAGACACCACCCCTAACACCACATGACCATATGTGTGCCGTTTGTCTCAGGCAAGGGAGCTGTACACAGCGCTATCAAAGGTTGCACAACGATTTCCTGCCGTGGTGACACGTGAGGTTATAATTCCTACCATTCAGGCAGCATCTTTGCCCCACTCCTCGGGTGTCTCAAAAGATTCCGGCACCGGTGACAACGTCATTTGCGCCGGCCACACCGAATTCATCAAACGATTATGCGTCGGGTCCGGAGGTAATGCTGCAGTGATTCCTCCTGATTTATCGACACAGCTTTTGTTGAGCTTCTTCAACCCGAGTTTCCACGTCCATTGGAATGAGGAATTGCTGGCGCTGGCGCAAACGCTATTGGACTCGGGCCTTCCACTGAGTGCCGACCAATTCAAGACGGTTGTTGCAGCGTTGGAGTCCACCTTGCCTCGCGCACCTTTCAGTGCTTCTCTAAAGTTTGCAGCTGTGGTTTATTCCATGGTGCGGAAATATGGAACACCGATCCGCGACGGTGAGCACAAAGCATCTCTTGCCAAAGTTTTAGGTTTGTATTTCGGCCTGCCCGTCGCTGCTTCGGTTGCACGTGTTCAACAGTGGCTTCGATGCTTGATGGCTTGCTTTTAGAATCTTGCACGAGCTTTCTCGCGAAAACAGCTTCAAAAGCCCTGGACCAACTTTGACATTGCGTCGCAAATATTTATTCGCCACGATCACATTGTTCTCGTAGTAACAGCAATTTGCATACGACTCCAGCACACCTGCGTTGACTTCGTAGTTTTATAAGAGTTACCTTTTCTCGTTGCCATTATGTCGAAGTACCAACAATGGGCGTTGCTGAGAGCATCACACAAACATCTTCCCGCATCCGACCGCTGCAATTGCAGCTGCGATGCTCACTCATCGATCTTATCCGATCCGAAGCAGTCACAGGCGAACGAGCGAGCAGAGCGCCCGCTCCTGACAACGAATACTTACTTCAACGGTGCAAAATGGAATGTGAGGGCACTGTGTCACACAGTTCGACAGATCCACAAGATGTACTGTACATTGTAATCGAGCACCGGCGGATTCAAACGACAACGGCAGCAGCGACCGACGACGACCGACGAACGACGACGAACGACGAACAACGATCGCCGACGGCAGCTGCCAACGCACAACCGCTGTGGTGGCGTTAGTTCGCTTCAATCCAGTGTTGGGTCGCTTCTTTCTCTACTGTTCGTTGGCTTCGTTGCGCTGTTGTCGAATGTTGTACCTTCGCAGCTTGGCTGCTCATTGCTCCGCGCTGTCCGTCGGCCACGTGCTGTGTGGCATACTTGGATGTGTTGCGTGGACGGTGGTGTTGGCTGTGTTGCGGTGGTTGCGTGCAGCGTGTTTGTTGATAAAAAAAAAGTTTTGCATGAAGGGCAGACACAACGACACAACATGAATCAACAACACTGTTTCGATGGCAACGCGGCAAGAGGGTGCAAGCGTCGTGACAACATTCGGGGAGTGGAATGTGCCACTCCTCGCACACCAAGATTTTTTGTTCTCCGATGGACAACAACAAAAAGGCGCTCAAAATGCTGCAACAATGGAGCAGCCTGGTTTGTGTCGACGTAGCTGAGATCGTTCCGATTCTTGGCGACCATGTAGGACGGTGAAACCTGCCCTGAACGGGTGGCTGTTCACATCTGCTTTTGTTTGTCCCGGAGTATGGTCGGTTTACTTCGCAACTCATCCTCTGTAACGTGATGCATCCGTCGAGTGGACACGTATGCATGTATTTTCCACTTTGATTTGTTGAACTCGAAGGAGCTATGTCGTCGATGTTCAAATACATCACAAATCCGCTCCGTAGCACGGTAACTGCCCTGCTGCGGACCTACCTGTCCAAGTTTGTGGTGGGGATTCGTGACTTTGACGACACTGTCGAATCCGGCGACATCGTGTTGCGAAATTTGGCTTTGCGCACGGACGTTATTCAGCGAAGTTTGCGAGGTTTCCCGCTAACTGTTCTCAGTGCGGCGGTCGGTGAGCTCCATATATCCATTCCATGGACCGCGTTGGGTTCACAACCCATTCAAATTACGTTGAAAAGGTGCAATGTGGTGGTGGTGGTCGACGAAAATGGAGAAAATAATAAATCGAAGCCCAAATCTGGTGGTTCTGCCAAGAGCCCCGGATCCGCAGAAACTGAGTGGATATCTTGGCTGGAATCTTACGCCGGTCAGATCATCTGCAATGTTGGTTTCCAAATTGAACAGTTAGTGATAACCATGATATTCGATGAAACCCCGGTCGAGGTCAGCATTGGGTCTTGTGGAATCACTTCTGCGAATAGTTCCCGCGGCCAATGGATGTCGCCAGCGTTCATTTCGTTGGCGAGGCCGGATTTTACAATCCACAAATCTGTTTCAATTAAAGACGTCTCGGTTCACTTTACGCAGGACAGTTCCGGCGAAGGTCGTCCATCGTCTCTCATGTCCGTAACTTCCCTCGAAGGACGCACCAAAATTGACCTATTGCCCGGACTTGGAACCATCGCACAGGCGTCACGCTTTGCAGCAACATTGTCGCCCACAAGTAACGAACAAGTCGCCCGACTGGCCTCCCACATAAAGTTCCGCCCTCATGTCATCGTGGACGCAAGAATCGATTCCATCGCCCTTCACTTTGACGAAAGGCGGGACCTAGAGCCGTTGTTGTGTTGTATTCGAGTTTTGGACCGCGTATCGGGTGGAAAACGCGACCGGAATGAGGCCGACGGTGTTCGGGCTGGTCAGCGACCCACCCTGGTCCCAAGAGCTGCCGGTTTGTGGAAATGCAGTCTCAAGGCTCACTTGAACAGATTGTCAGCGAAGTTGACAACGTGCGACTGGTGTGACGCCCAACGCGCTCGTTGTAAACCAGCACAGAGTCGTACCTTGACAGTGGGAGTTGTCATGGAATCTATTACTGGACACGCCAGGTGCGGCATTTTGAAAGCTTCAAAGGCTTCCGTCTTCACAGATTTTGGAGTAATGATGACAGCGCTCTCATGTGCCGTGACGTCGTCTGGAGAACATGGTGACGACGAAGACATTGCGAAGTTGAAGTTGGGATCAGGAGTACGCCCGTCACAGTCTTCCTCTTACTCCATCGAAGATGAGCTGTTTGTTTCAGCAACTGGTGTTCCGCAATGGTCTTCTGTGCGACCCACAGCCGGAAGCTCGCAGGCCGCTCCGGAATCACCTGGGGCATCGGCAGTACAAGTGAACATCGTGTATCTCAACAACAAGAATGCATCCCAAACGCGAAAGGTACCCGATCTTGAACCTTTTTTGAAGTCAAGCGTCGTCTTTGGGGACTTGAACATAACCGTGCTTGAAAGTTCGCTGCTAGTGTCCCGACTTTTGACAGCACAAAGGTCCACGCTGATAACAGCAATCGCCAATTGTCCACTGGCAATCGCCAAGCACGACGTGAGTCACAGATTGGCGGAAAAGCCGCGACGGCGGCGACCGCTGTTGCATTTTCTTGATTGTCATGTCGCTGCGTCCTCTGTTCAGATTCTGTGTTGTGCACCACTGCCTGACCAATGTTCTTCGTCACAATTCCGATTTCAGATCGACAAGATCAAGGCAGTGGTTTGTAAAATGTCGATGGAGGTTTCAACTCGGCGCTGTCAATGCGACATTACACACCACAACAAAGCGGGACGAGCCAAAATTTGCGCGGAGGTGTCATCTTTCAACGCGAATTTACCACTAGCACATCCAAACAAGTTTCGATCCATCAACGGTCTAGACCCTGCTTCTGTGGTTGCTGCCCATTTCGTAGCTGGGTCGACACGCATCATATTCGTGTCTGAGAACGCAGACGATGTTGACTCAATTGTCGTTCTGGAATGCTTATCCTTTCATGACGAAGCTAGCAAACGAAAGAATTTTTTCAAGTCTCCATCCTTTTCCTATTGTCCCATTGCATCACATCGATTGGAGCAGCTGGCAATTGAAAAGTCAACAAATTTTCTGAAGCTCCGTTGTGGCATGAATGGCACTCCCGTGCAGCCTACATGCTCAGACCACAGTGTGGATACAATTGTTGAGGTCAGCTTGGATGTGGTGCCGTCAATCGTGTCCATTTCCTTGCACCTAGATGTACTGAACTTTGCGGCACAAATCGCTAAAAGTATTCAACAAAGCTGGGATGCGCACCGTCCAACGAAGCAGTCAACGCTACCAGATGGCGGCGCCAGTGACAACAGAAAATTTAAGGCAATTTCGAAAGACCAGGCGTGCCATATTGATTTTAAGTTGCGTGGATCCAGCACTGCGTTTGTCGTGCAAGTTCCGGGCGTGTCGGATCCAATCAAGCAAGTGCCGGATGCGACAGCAGACGGGTTTTGTGCCACATTGTATGGTGCTGATGTGGAACTGTATCAGTCGCTCCGTGATCCAACTTATCGGGTCAGCATGGCACTTGGCGTTGTCGAGCTGGTGTATTGTGGGTGCCGCACCTTCGCACCCATTTATCATCAACGCCAATTTTCGTGTTCCATCGTGCGCGACTATGCTGTCGGGTTCGAGATTTTGGCAGGATTTAATAGTTCAAGACTTCAAACTCCTCGAGGCTCCTCCACTTCCTGTGTTTGGTGCGAACGGTTGCAGCCAAAATTTCTTCCGTTACTTGGGCTGTTGGCAACTTTGAGCGTGCAAACCGAGTGCAACGTGAGTGCGTCGCTTTCGCTGGCACTGTTGCACTCGTGCGAGAGCACCGCATCTGCCATGCGCGCTCCCCTCAAACAGATTTTTACCGAGTTGAATATGCTGACAAGGCCAATTCACTCTCACGACTCCTTGCGCCCCACCAACGTAGTGAGGGTCACTAAAAGCGCCAAAGGCGTGGTTGTTGTTCCAATCCGGCACTCACTTGCTGAGTGGAAAAGAACCAATGCTGCGAAGGCACAAGAGTTGGCGGAACGACAGTACACGTGCAATACTTCGTTTTCCAGTACACCGGAAACCGCGTCTGATCACATGTTTCCTGCGATAAGTTGGTGCTACAGCCAACCGTCGTATGTGTGTGGTGTTGACTTTGATCCTTTGGCTGATATTCTGCCAGTCATCACGGAGTCTATTCCAGTGTCGAAGTCACAGCAAATATATCTTCACTTCATTCTGCAACATCTTGATGAACATGTCCCTGGAGAGGACGCTGTCTTTCAAACCGTTGCGAAAACTGTAGTGCTATGCAAAGCCCACCAACTGAGCTCGCAACAATTTTGGGACGTCTCACAAACGTTAGTGATCCCGCGTGACCTTCGTCCTGTATCACGTGTTTGGCAACTGCAATGGTTTGTGACAGTCGCTGACGTTTCCAAAGCGATCAACGCCCTGGAAGCCACAGCACGATTCCATGCACCGGTATTCCTTGATAGCACGTGTGCGAATATCTGCACCATGCAAATCGCGGCCTCGATGTCGATCCGCGCGTGTCATTTTGCCTGCGGGAGTACACGATTACCTATCGCACGACCCAGGCCCGACAGTACCGTATTGCTACGCAAAAGAGTGTCGGTACAACTGTCAATTGGCAGTATTTCGATTCAGCTTTTGCAAACACAGTATCCGGACTTCACACACTATGGCGAGAACTTACGCCGCGCAACGTTGCTCCTGTCTTGCCGTGATGTTAATGTTGGGCTCAGCTTCTTTTGCTCGCGTAGCTTCGTGGATAAGTCAAAGTCGCAACACACACACCTGCCGGCTCAACGCACACCGCATCGGTTGATGAGAGGTTGTGTACGCATGATATGTTCCGCTTCCATACTGAACGACATATCTGCTTCATTTGAAACAATTTTGCCAGACTCTCCAATTCAATTACGAATGTTGCAATCTCTTGGGGATATCAACCCACATCCTTCAGAAGCGACGAGTTACATCGTGCCCAACAGGCACTCACGCGTTCGGCTGTCGTTGCCGTCTGGGTTGCGATTGTCTTTCTCGGAGCGGTTGCTTTGCCACCTGTCAGCGTGGGTCATGGCCCCTTTCAACGGAAGCAATAAACTCCCATTGCGCAACAGTGAAATGGCAGTTCAGCAAACTTCAAAGGCAATCCCAGAAATCAACTTTCGCCACGGTTGTGAAATCTTCAATCATACAGATTCCGACCTGTTAATTCTGCAGCAGCATTTAACATCATCTCCAAATGCAGCGAAGCACTCATTGATACCATTGCACGCTGAGTCGCATCGGCGATTTGTGTTCCCGAGCGTAGATTTGAACCACTCCCTGACGCAATGTTGCCTGCGGCTGTCTCAAGCTCCACGCCAGTCCGAGTCTAATTTTGGAGGCGACCTCGCAGAATTCATCAGTAGTGTTCAGTGCAGTCGTGGACTGAAACTACTTTGGTCGGACAAGGTGCTTTTTCCCCTGCAGAACGTCGGCAGCAGCAAAAGGTTCTCCGATGAACTTGGGCGCGAAGGCTACTGGGTGAAAAAGTGGAAGGCCGGCGAATTGTTTGATCACCCTAATGCTTTGAATTGTTTGCCGTCCGAACTCAGGCGCTTTGCGGCGCACATTCCAATGAACTATCAACCACATGGCTGTCATCAAGCTGGGGCCGGTCATCAACTTCAAGTGCCGTACTGTCTGGCGGCAGACGACGACAAGCGACGGTTGTGTGTCATGGTCACTGTTACATACACATCGTGCGGCGTTGCTGTGCACATTACCTCACCAGATGTGTTCTGTAATCATACGCGTCTGCAATTTCACTTGGCGCCTCCACCAACTCCTGATTCGCCGCCTCGCGATGTCGATGTTGTTCGGCCTCGTGGTGTGCTATGGAGGCGTGTGCTGGTGAGTGATGACCAGCTTCATAAGTCGGACGATGGTCTGCGCCACATGCAGCTGTACGCGCTCGACGGTGATGAGAGCGTGATGTTGGAGGCGCATAGGATACGATTGGCAAACGGCGTGCCCTCTATCACACGAGCGGGAGGTCACAGAGGATCGGTTTCGGACAAGCTGAGGCCGGGCTACCTCAGTGGTGTTCTGTGTGTGGGACCCCGCCGAATTTTCAGCAACCAAATTTTGTCTGGTTCTTATTGTATGCTAGGACTGGATGTCATCATTACTTCCAAATGTGTTCGTCTTTCCCACTGCTTGTTCCACGACGCTGTGTCGGGTGAAGTGGACATCGCGCATTGGGGCATCGGAGCACTGTTGAGCGAGCCGGTTTCACGACAAAGTGTCCAGCTGTTCTGTGACGAGACAACTGTGTATGGCTTGGAGACCGCACATGCTGAAGACGCAGTTGATTTTGATGACGCTGTTCGTAGCCACATCATTGTTGCGAGGGTCACGTTTCATAATTCTGTGATCAACACTCAAACTTCAGTGTCGTACCACCCTATTGCGCCCAACATTGATCCGCAGACAGCCGTGCTGGATCGGCGAATTGAAATCCAACGCAGCATCAACGCGCTGTCGGCTATAAAAGTGTCTTGCACCATCTGCGGGCCAAAATGTGATGAGTGCCCTCATTTGCAAGGATTTCAAAGCGTGCCGGTGGCAGTACAGCAATTACATGGGCACATATCAGAGTTGCACGTTGAAACAAGCACCAGCGACGGGTCCAAAGGAATGCCGCTAACTTTCCACAGTGTTCCTGTCGTTCTTTCGGGAATATCTCAGGAGAGGAAATTCGGCGTTGCCACGGTTGAAACAACTCATCAGGAGTCTGCAGTGGCATCCATCGCTCTCAATTTGAAAGCTCCAATTGCCGTGACGAGTGAAGTTGTGGGACTGTCTGTGGTTCTCTGTTTCTCCCGCACGCGTGGAGAACCGAGCTCTGGCGATTGTTGCTTCGTCACTGTTCCGCCGCTGCAGACGATCAATTTGTTTGTCACCGCCCACAACTTTCCCATGGTCAAGCTTAAAGTTGTTGGAGGTATGAAGTATTCTTGGTCGGAGTGGCTAGACATTCGGCACATTCTTCGCCCAAGCCTGATTGCCTGCGAAGTGGATGATGAGAGCCAAGGATCATCGGCCAGCGGCCATAACAGAGCGTTGCCGTTTCTGTTGCACCGAACTGGGCACCTGTCCGCGTGCTCCTTAACTCTCTGCGCGGCCGCTTCCGTGCAGTCTGTTCCACGTGATCAGTTGAACTTGCCGTTCGTTGACGTGGTAACGCAGCGTCATTTGTTTGTTGAATCGGACGAAAATGAACGGGCATCAGCTCAGCTTCACTGCCTTGTTGAAACGCATGGTCAGCATGTTCGTTCGCGGGTGATGCACTTTACTTGGAAGATTGGAGACACTGTTTTTCAATTCGAAATCAATGATGACCACCGCAGCGGAGGCAGTGGTTCTTTGTCGTGCAAAGATCCGTGGTGTCGTCTGTCCACGTCAAAGGGGCAAAGTAAGCGCGTCATCAAGGCAAAGCAAACGCTGCAATGCGCGTTTTCATTAATGGCGACATTTCCGCAAGTGACGGAGCAACATACTACCACGTATTCTGCAGCGTGGCATGGCCCTGGAAACGCACGATCTGTCTTGAAACACGTCAAGAGCACCGACTTTAGTACGTACGCCACACAGGATCAGTGTGGACGTGTCGTTGTGCACATGGAACAGCGACGACTTCCCAGCTTGACGGTACGGAACTTCACCAACTTTTCCTTGCTGTTGCGAAGAAAGCCATGTGGTGAGGGTCCAGAAAAATGGGACAAACTCGACGTTGGCGCAGCTTTCACAAAATCTTGGCTCGCCCCTCATTTGCGTGGTAGCGGAGCAGACAATGTCAATATCGGCATATTTGACCGGACATCAACGGGCGGAATTCCTGCGTTTGTTGATAATACCGACTGTTGTGTGTGTGCAGCAATTTCGCCGGAATGTCAACCCGCTCGAACATCAGAACCGCCAACCGCTAACGCCCAGAAGCCGCGATGGTCTAGGTGGTTATCGATACCGAAATCGCGCAAATCTGCGACAAGCAACGGTTTTGCCGACGGCGAGCCAGACCTCCTTGCGAAGCGAGTTGGTAGCCAGGACGGTTCTGAAGATGGTGGGTATGACTCAGGTCGTGGTACGCTCCAGTACACGGAATTTTTTTCTCTCGACACTCGACCTGTCGAAAGCACAGCGCGCAACATTGCAGAAGAAACATGCAAATTCCAATTGATTCACCAAAATATCCTCGGACTGGACGTGATTGACATCGTCCAACTCGGCAGTGATGGGGATACGCTGTCCAGCGATGTACACTGCAGCAATCATTTTGAGCGCACAGATTCTGGTGTCCACAATAACTTTCGACGCCCACCAATCGGCTTTGAGTGCTACATAAAGCTGCTGTCAGTGACTTGGAGAGATGACTGTGGAGGATCCATTCAACTCCACGGCCAAAGAACCTCAAGCACGGCGCTTGCAACACCGGTGCTAGGATGTTGCTGGAACGTTACCGATTTGTACGGGTTCATGAAATGGGACCGCTCCGTCGTTCATGGAACGAACTTGTTTGGCTGCAGCGGTACCATAAAACTTTTAAGCAGTCAGTTCGTGTACTTCAGGCGAACAATGAAGCGAAGGAGTAACAATGAACTGCACCAGGCAAATTCAGACACAGAAGTCGCCGCACCAGTGGTTGTTCTCAACGTACAGAGTCAACGCAGAAGGGACTTCGAGGATGCAGCAGTTGACAGGCTTTGCATTCCGAGCAGTCGCGGGACTTTGTTTCGAGCGGACACATCCTTTTTCATGTTGTCGAGAGGTGTGTTGTGTGTTACGTGTTTTGTCGCAAGTGTGTTTGCTCTGTTGTGATGGATTGTGGTTGAACGTGAACTTTGTTGTGCTGGGGCCCAGAGCAAAAGTTTTATCTCGAGCAAATGCAAGCTTTTTCAGATGCGCTCAATGTAGAAAGGGCTGTAGATTTTGGAGGCAGCACCCTGTCGATCTTTTGGTCGGCTTGCATGACGAGCTGTTCAATTCACAAAGCTGAACACAATCGAAAAGATCAGAAAAACAGCTTCTTCAAAGTGAGGAATTGGCGCTGGAATCGCCTCGGGTTATCTCACAGTGGCGAAACCCAAAGCGATGGTAAACGTTCTGCCAAGGGAGACAGTGTTGTTCCCATCCATCTCTCCATCAACAATGATGTCCTTCGATACGTGGAGCACCTCAAAACCTTGTACATTGATAGCCGTGATCAATATCGCTTCGAAAAGTGCCTCAAGCGGTTTCGTGCTCTGTATTCGGCTCCAGCATCCCATCACATGACTTCCAATCTGCCGCAACAGCCGTACTGGCGGGTCCGTGCAATTCTCCACAGAGACAAAGTTTTGAAAAAGCTCATCGAGTACCACAGTGGCGATATGCACGTTGATCGTGTCGAACTTTCACAAATTTCGTTTAAGGTGCGTCGTCCGACAGTGTAATAGTGATTTATGGCATGCAGTGCACAGTAGAGTGCCGTTGTTGTAGATACGCTGTTTAATCTTGGAATTGGGCCATGACTCTTTGAAACAGGTCACGTGGAGTGCGGCGAAGTTGTCGTCCAGTCTGGTATCGTTCCGAGACGCGCCTGTAACGTTTTCGGCCTATTCGCGTCACGCCTTAGCCGCTGAGTCACCGATGCAGGTATGATGAGTGTACTTGTTTTGCGTGACGGCATCCAACATTTCACAATACTAAAAAAACACTGTGCTGCTTTGAATGCCATTGTCTGTCTCTACTAGTTGGCTCGCACAATTGCTGCAAACTACCTTGCGGAGGTATTACTAATGTCACCGGTACTCATTGGATCACTGGGAGTTCTCGGTAACCCCACCGCCATCCTGTCAAGGATAGTGAAGGTTCTTCGACCCACCGCGGACCAAGCACCACAGAGTAGCAACGTTAGCACCTCCATGCCCACAGTTTCCATGGATGGCTCTGCGCAGCCCGCACAGCAACCGTCAATATGGTCTAGTGGTTACTTTTTGAGTCGCCTGAGTTCGGCAGGAAGCCGAGTGGTTTCTGAACTTTCGCATGGTGCTGTGGAGTCAATGGTATCTGTTACATCGGTAAGTGGGCAGGTTCAAATTTTTGTCCTGGTCTTATCGTTCGTCGCTTGCTCTCAACATGGCTGTTCACTGAATTGTGACTAGGCACTAGCCAGTACGATGGACTGGCTGAGCATGGACAAAGAACATGCTCAGCGACGGCAAGCACGGCGTGATGACCAAACTGCGATAAATTTTGCTTTGCGCGCAAGTCATGTCTCCGGTGCACCACAAGGCGATGGCATCGTCACACAACCCCAGATGAGCGAAGCATCGGCTGGCCACGACGCTAATGTCCTTGGCGAGAAGTGGAGCGTTCATCGCACGCGCCTTGTGTCGGTAGGTGTTTACATATTTCGAACGCGTGGAGCGAAGATATTGATTGTGTAAAATGGTGCTATGTAGTCTATTATGGCCCAAGGTTTCGGAACGATCCTCAATGACATTGCTGGTGCAATTGGTATGAGCCGAGCACCATCAATGTCCTCCCAGGAAAATGATGCCGTTGATTCGGATGATGACCAAGTACCATTTTATGGGGACCCGTCGATGGCCATTGCCTTTGCTGAATCTGATGTCCCTTCGCCAACAGACGATGAAACTGGCAAGCATGCTCAGAAGTTGTGCCCGCTGTCTGGATTGTCGAAAGTCACTGTTAAATGTGTTGGTATGGATTGCCTGTGTGTGTAGAACAACAAACGACATTGCTACAATCGACCGCGAAAGGTTGGCAACATTAACTTGCCCGTGGACTAACATGTTCGAGATTCTAACGCATGGTTTGCTTTGTTCGCCTTAGGCATCGGGCGCGCTGCTCGCGGAGTGGTTGGTCTCATTACGAAACCAATTGCGGGAGCATTAGATGCGCTGTCATTCATGGGCGAAGGCTTCCTTTTCATGGCGTATGACGGTGGTGCGAACCTGTCACCTGATTGCGTCGAACAGCAGATATTTTGGTGACCAGTTATTTTGTTATGTAGGCTTGTCCCCCGAATTATTGTCACAACTCGTCTTAGCCTCCACATCATACGGCAAAACACGCACTTATGGTTTCGACCTTGGTAGCTGCGGGTGGAGCGTGTGGGGTGATTGTTACGACAACGAACGGAACGTTACGATGGTGGATAGGTGGCCGGAATTATCCACGCCAGCTGTGGTGCGGCGTTTGCACAGTCCATTTTGCCTCCGACTCGCGAAACCCGTTGCTGTTCAGCTATTCCTGTCACCGGCGTCCTCGGCGCAGCCCATAGTGTCAACTCTGTGTCACGTTTTTCTGGTCCCACCGATGTTGCGAGCGGACGAGCCATCGTTTGAGGCGACAATCGCCTTTATCGACTGTTTTTCGTTACAGCTGTTACTTGCCGTCCCTATCGACAGCATCGAATCTATGGATCAACACCAACTGCCGCATTCATCTGCTCAACCGCCAGCCGAGCTTGTAGGAGTTCACATGCTTCTTTCAATCCGTCGCAAGGAGCAGCCAGTGCGCTTGCCTCTTCAAACCGTGGTTCAAAAGGCATCACTTCGGTTGCATGTGAAGGCAGCGCAACGCCTTCGCCTCTTCTATGAAACTCGAAACTCGACGGACCAAGAGTAATATTTTCAATGTAGAGTATGACAAGCACAGCAGCGAACGCAGCATGTGCTAGACCGTCAGTGCGGACTGTGGTGCTAGCGTGATACTACCAAACTTGTAAATTAGTAAATTATTTGAGAACATTTACTTCGAGTTGGGCGGGCTGTCACTTCAAGCTGAGGGCGCAAAAGTACGCGCGTACACTTGCCATACTGCACCACATCGACGTCTTCTGCGACCACATTTCAACCTCCAACGCGCAAGTCTTTGATTGTGGTTGACTTTCGAGCACCAGACAGACCTCGGCTTCGTTTCGTTCGCGTTCGCGTAGCATGCTGCGATGTATGTGATAGTGTCAGTGGTCAGTTGGTTGACAAGGGATGTGTTCGCCAAAGTGCATCTTATTTTATTCAATTCGATGATGTACCCAGTATTCAGTGGCACTGTACTCAGTACAGCACTGACCATCCGTTGGTCCGCCGCAAGCGTTTGAATGATTGGGCGAACGAACACCGTCCGTGTGAGGGACAGCGAACGAACTTTCAGTCGTTCGCTGCCGCGCGGCAGTCCCCCACACCCATCGTCGCCAACACAGCCACGAAGAGTCACAAGAGCAGCTGAAGTAAGTCGCGGCCACAACTCATCGCAACGGTGCACGGCACGAAGAAAGCGTCCGAGTGAATGGCGATCCGTCCGTGTGGTCACGGACAAATCAGCGCGAGTAGTCTACCATAGTCGCAAACGATCAGCCATGCGTCGCAGGTGAGAAACAAAAACGTTGCACGACGTCGAAACAAACAACGACACAACGCTGCGATATCGCGCAACATTACAACACTCCCGTGCAGCAACACACTCCCGCACTCACTTTGCGTTGCTGTTGGATTTTTCGGTGGGCTGGGGCAATAGCACATGCGGTGATGCACTGTCCTTCTTGGCATTACGACAAGTGGTAGTTGTCAAGTCAGATGCCGCGTCAACAACATGGAGTAGGCGCATCCGTTTTGCCTCAAGGGTTGACACACGACAAAGTAAGGTCACCACAAGCACCACATAGTTGGCATCGCGACAACCAGCGCGGTGCTGACGTCGAAAAGCAGCGACATCACCCAACTTCGACAAATTATTCAACAACAACGGAATTCGCGTTAGATACGAAAACAAAAACTGCAGTTGCGTGTGTAGGGGGACGCGCTAAACGGTCCTTGAAATCATCGAGTCCGGGTCACATGGTTCCGCAAGGGGTCGCCGTCGTGGCGACAGTGTTACTTGCATGTTCAACAGCTGCTGCCGAGGCGCCAAGTCAACTATTTCAACATTCAAAGACTGTATTCAGTGATTCTTTCCGTGCCGTTTTTGTCGCGGGGTTAGAGGGAACTGGCCACCATTTGTTCAGAACCATTGTGGACTCCTGCAGTGGCTTCGACGAGAACACGAAGCCACCTGACGAACAAGACAACTTTTACCTGCAATGCGTAGAGGACAAATATGCGATGTGCACGCTTTACAACAACACAAAGGGTACTACTAACCCGCACAGCTCACTTTTCAATCCCCGATGGACAACAGCACAGTTTGTGGCTCAGCGGCAAAAGTAAGCATTGCTGTGTGTGAGAGACTTTGTTCATTCGCGCTGGTCACGTCGATGATCTTCTGCGGAATGTAGTTATGTCGAGCATTTGGAAGCTATGAAGGCGTCTGCACAAATTTCGTTTTTGAACGTTGATCTCCGCAAATCAACTCCAAAAACATGCGTGTCCGGAATGATGTCGTATCCAAATTTTGGAGGTGGGCCAGCGTTGTATTATGTGGTGGCTGCTACTTGTGCAATACGGGTGGGTGTCCAACATGTTCTTTTTGTGACTTGCCAGGGCCCTTCAAAGCGATGCAACATCCGAATCTCCCGCTGCTCGCCAGCATGGCTGAAGAGGTACAACATGCCAACGTGTTCTGCGCACGCCATCAGCACTCGTTGCTGTCGATCTCGTTTCCCACCCCGTCAGCATGAGCCATTCTTGTTTTCAGGCGGACGTTGACTTGAGAGTCATCTTCACTATGCGAAACCCAGTATCAGTGCTTGTATCTACGTTGTTAAAAAGGAAGTTTGTTGAGTCAATTGCAGTGGGGCTGGCAGTGCTCATACGAAACTACGAGGTGCGCTATGATTGTGTGGAACAAGCGTGGGTGTGGGCAACATGTGATGTCTCTTGGGTACCTTGTGTTATCGCACTCGCAGGTGTTGCTGCAGCAATTTTTCCTCCTGGACCCCGTGCGTCACGCATGCGTGATGTTTATCCACACAAAGTTTTATGCTTCAACTGAAACTTGGCGTTTGCTATTTCCAGGCGTTTTTCCACTGCCTAGACTTTGATTCCTTGCCGAACCTGGATCCTGGATTTGAAAACAGGACGTGGGCCGGTGACGACAGGACAATAGTACGTTGTCTTGCTCCCATCTGCAAGTTACGTATCATTTATGTGCACTGTATGCGTATTCACACTTATGCGGCTGGGTCCAGAACAATTTCATGGTTCCTGCTACTTTGCGAAAAGACTTTAATGTTGAGACCGTGCTGAAGAGTATGTACAAGGTAAAGGGCACATGGACCCTGAAGGTGCCAGCCCCGCAGTGCGCAGCACAGTATTTGATGATTTTTTGGCTGCAACAATCTTTCCTGCTCCAGGCCCCAACAACAACGACGAGCGACAAAGAACTGCTGGAGATAATCAACCAAAGCACGACTTTAGTGGACCAATTGCACCACATACAGGCGCTGTACGAGGTTCACCGAAAGTTATGTCGCTTATAGTCAGGAATTGCTACAGTTCACTCTCCGAGAATTGGTTCAAGCGAGATTGCGGAACGACTGGTTCTGTGACAGAGTCGTCGAGGGTCGGTGTCAACCAAAATAGTACATACACAACTCGCGCCATTGCGATGGCAAACACGATCCAGAACGTCTTCCAAAACAAGCTACTTTTCTTGCGCTTGATCTCCTCGTCGTCTCGATCTGAAGATTTGTCCCCTTCCTTCATCAGTTGCAGTTGTTGCATTTGAATTAATAGCTTTCGCTGCACACGGTCATTCAAGTCGATTCCGTTCGCTTTTGCATGTTCAATGAGCTCTGGTGTTGGATTCTCAAAATCAGGCCTTTGTCAGCCACAAATGCAGACACAATCAATTGACCTTCACCCGAGCAAAACTGCTGACATGCCCGACGCACCTCGGGCCTGCGTTCAATTTCAATTTCACGCTCGCCTCGGCTTTCGCTAACTCGTCTCTAAATTGTTGTGCCTGACGATCGCCACAAGTGAATTGACACACGAGCGGCAACACAATATCACTGACGGCAAATGTCGCAATTTGAACCCAACCTTCGCGTAATCTCCCTCTTGCTCCAAGTCTCGGATCATGGCTTCAATCTGGCGGAATTGTGTTTGCACCATTTCTGGCACTTGGTCCGAACCTATGTTTGTACGTGCGCCGTCTTGTTCGGCCTGCGATCGCGGAAGTCCAGAGTGTTCATCGACAGGCCTTCTCTTTTCGTCAAGTTCAGCCTCGTCATAGAGCCGCTTTGTTCGATGCAAGAAACCAGAATAATTCTTTTTGTCACGCTCACGCTGTTTTCTTTGCTGATCACTCACAATCCGAAGCTTCTTGCGAATTGTTTTATTGTTCGGATCAAGCTTGGCTGCTTGCTTCAGATCTTGATACCCAACCTCCACCTCAGCGGCACCTGACGACAACGGCTCCAACCGCGCAAGGGCTCGTCTGAAAAATGCTTTGGCATTGTGAGGGTCCAAGTCGATGACGTCTGATGTGGCATGGATAGCACCGTCCCAATCTTTGAGTTTGAGGCTCACTGCGGCTATGTTCAGCAAGCACGTAATCTTGGCGGCCTGCACTTCTTCGAAGCGCTCACCGTCTCCTGGCAGTGCGCTGTCCGTTGCTACCACAACGTCCGACTCGCCATTGTACTCATACACAGTGAGATCTTCGTCCTTGATGCTCTTGCTACGCCATTCGGCTTCAGCATTTACTACATACGAAATAACGCCTAACGCCGACTCATACTTTGCCAGAGCAGCATAGTAATTGCGCGCTTGGAACAGTTCGTTTCCTTGATCTTTCAAGTCTTGCACGCCAGTCATGCGCTCAACGTGCGGTAGGGAACGCAAAGCAACGATGTCCTCCTTTTGGAAGGCGCTATTTTGCTTGTACTTCGGCCATTTCTCGAATCTTCGGCGATCAGACTTCAATTGATGGGACTTAAGCTTCGCCGCTGTCTGGACGAGGTGTTGGAACTCGTCCCCCATATTCGGTGCAGAGAATTTTCAACTATGACTATCCATCGACGGCCATATCCGGCACTCATGCAAAGTTGTTGAAAAAATTCGCAAAAGGATCAGCAAATTGTTGTTGCCATGGATCAGTATCACTTCATTCTTGCCTTCTGGGTAAACTGTCAAAACCTTGACTTTATCGCTCCGAGCAGGCATTCCGGAGCAACCTAAATGCGCCGCCAGCACGTGCAACACTACGAACCTAACTGCACCTTTCACTATCGCCATTCTTCCTCACCACAGTCACATCATGGTGCATACCACAGCTGGGGGGGTAGGTGTATGGACGCGAACAAACGTTTCTCCCTCGCGCACCACAACAACGACGACGACGACGACAACGACGACGACGAAAGAACACCAAACGACCAGCGACCAGCAAACGATCGTTGGTTGGTCCGTTGGTCGTTGGTCCACACTCCGTTCAAACAACCGCAGACAATCCAATCAATCGAATGAATGAATGACCTCAGTCCTCAGTGCTTCGTACTGGGTGTTTTGTGGCCATCTCACTCACTGACGGATTATGTGGGTGTTAAGTGATCCAGTGCATACGAAGCATGCCGTGCACTGCACTGTGCCATGACGTTGTCGGCTGTCGGCTCATGCTCACGCGACGACCTTTGCTTTGGACTGCTCTATGCTCGATTTTAACGATGCAACGGCAGCGCATGAAGCGACGTGGTGTTGACAATGTGGATCGCATCCAACAGAAAGGAAGGAAGGAAATAGTGTTCCCCAACCAGATCCATGGATAGCGCCATGTTGTAAACGTGCGCGCAGGTTTGGTACCAGCCCGCGCTCTGTGTGCACCCAGCTTGACCACGCAGCAAATCAGCGTTCTCTTGTTTGTCAGGCGGTAACACGCTCGACGACACAAAGAGGCAAGCGAAAGAATTAAGCTCACGCAACGCGTGCAATTGTCGACACCACACGTGTGTCGGTTGGGGCGCAGCGTGTACGTATATCTACTTTACAAAACTGAACTATCGATGGATGTCCTCCCTCCACTGGCGAGCGACTGGCATCCATCCTATCGAAGTGTATTGCTATGCTGTGTATGCACTTGGGAAAAAACCTTTATTCCCTCTAGTCTCTCCATACCACCACCCGGAGTCATGCTTTTTTATCACCTGCGTATCATCCGATGAAGAGAACAGACACAAAAGAATCGCTGTTAAGATTCTGCGTTGTCGGACACAGCGAGCATCAGGTACAAACCCGGATTTGGTCGCCTTTACATATCGAGAGTTCATCGTTTTCTTTTTTCTGATAGTCAAATTTGGCGGTTACATAGATGGCCTACAAGGGGTGAAACGTAGAGTGTCAAAATCGGAGTAGGCAGTGGATCGGGTTAAAGAGTGCGTCGGAACACTCACATCTGCTTTGGACTTTTGCTTCTGCAAACCAGAATGCTGAGGAGTGTTGTCGGCTGGGCTTGCGGGTGAACTGGAGGAACCCGACGTGGACCGCGCCAAGTTTTGAGTTTGCTTCTGCCGCGGTGTCTGTTGCTTCTGTGTGTTAGCTGCTGGTATTGTCGGTGGTCTCAAGTCTCCATGAGCTTGTTGGAAAGGGATCGCTGGGGATATTGGCAGTTGCGTGGGGTATGGCGGCTTCACAGCCGGGGCCAGAGAACGCGGACGTGAAGATAAAAGGGTTTGCAAGTACTCCCTCAGTTTGAGGCTCGGTCGCGGCTTCTGTGAGTCAGGAACCAACACGCATGCACCACGGGCACGGCCGGTCAGGCATCCCAGGTCGACCATATGTGCGCCTGCGCTCGGCATGCTTTCTCCCACGACTTGCATGAGATCCCCTGTCCTTGTGGAAGTGTGCACTTGGAAAGAGACGAAAGCGGCGACGAGATGCTCCACGAGCAACTTTGCTTCCGCTTCAAATCGGCCGACTAGGCCGAACAACTGTTTCTTGCACTTTGCAAGCTCGGTGGAGAAGTCTTGAAGACGTCTGCGGAATTGCTGCGTCTTCGCCTGCTGCTCTGAGGGGTCCTTTTTCTTTTGAGAACTGTACTTGTGCTTGAACGCGTCCACATCGACATACAGACCGCGACACTTGGTGACCAGAGCTGCAATGATATTGACTCTTTTCGCCATCACTTCGCAGGGTCGCAAAATAGACCGCTGAAAATATTTTTTCGAAGGGCCGAATACTGTTTGCGAGTGCAGTTCCTGAGTAGTCGCACAGGTTTTGAGTTGGCCAGTCAATGTTTCGTTAGGACCGCTGGGAATTGATCCTGACAAACCAGCAAGGGCAGCATTGACAGACGCAGTCGCGAGCGACAATTCTTCCTGTGTCCGGATGTATTCCTTCAGCTTGGCGTGGACAGTACCGACACCACGAGCCGCAGAGTTGAATCGAGACACGTGCTTCTCAAATTCCTTGTCCTCTTCACGTGTGTTGTCCGCAACGCCGATCGATTCCAGGAAGCCTTGCTTGAATCGGCGCATGCCCTCTTTGGAAAATAGGTTTGCCATGGTGAAAGACTGGCAGCGTTCGTTTTTGTCGACGTGCTACTGCAACGGTAGCTGCTCAAGTGCACTGTGAACAAACAACGCCACAAAAACTGTTCGTGTTTTTTGCTGTTGTTGCAACGACAAAATCCTCTCACAAACAGCACCCTCGGCCGTGTGAGTCCAACCAGGGTGGTCAAGCGAAACGGACCACACATGGCAGTGATCGTCACAGTTCATGAAAGGTCAAAGCACCACAGCAAGCTGAAGGATCGCTGGACGATCCCTGGCACTGGTCACCAAACCAACAAGCAATAAAGCCGCCTCCTCCTTGCGCGCATTCGCCGTGTCCGAATAACGCTTCAGGTCAACGCCGCAAAGCCGCGACGCCACGACGCACAACATATGACGACAACAACAATGGCAGCAGCAAAACGACAAACGACAAACGACACAACACCATACCCACAACACGCAACAACGTAGCACACAACACAAAAAAAAACCAAGCGACCGAGACACAACACACAACACAACGCAACGCAACGCAACGCAATCGATGCAACAAACAACACAACAAACAAC
>ENA-OWNT01001214-OWNT01001214.1-seawater-metagenome-genome-assembly--contig:-NODE-1214-length-34980-cov-12.506862_pt1 | contig 34980 bp, 35 predicted proteins | sample MGYA00238136_ERZ651165 | MGnify/ENA primary metagenome ERZ651165 (study PRJEB26861, sample SAMN08777766) | seawater metagenome | isolation source: coastal seawater | place: USA: Florida | collected...
GGCGAGGACTCCGAGTGGGCCCCCTCCGACCGCTTCGCGGCCACCTCCCCCTGAAGGGGGAGGACATGGGCGTTCTCGCAGTCCACCCACTTCGGGGGGAGGTGCCTCAAAGGCGAGGACTCTGAGTGGGCCCCCTCCGACCGCTTCGCGGCCACCTCCCCCTGAAGGGGGAGGACATGGGCGTTCTCACAGTCCACCCACTTCGGGGGGAGGTGCCTGAACGGCGAGGCCTCCGAGTGGGCCCCCTCCGACCGCTTCGCGGCCACCTCCCCCTGAAGGGGGAGGACATGGGCGTTCTCGCAGTCCTCCCACTTCGGGGGGAGGTGCCTCAAAGGCGAGGACTCTGAGTGGCCCCCTCCGACCGCTTCGCGGCCGCCTCCCCCTGAATGGGGAGGACATGGGCGTTCTCACAGTCCACCCACTTCGGGGGGAGGTGCCTGAACGGCGAGGACTCCGAGAGGGCCCCCTCCGACCGCTTCGCGGCCACCTCCCCCTGAAGGGGGAGGACATGGTCGTTCTCACAGTCCTCCCCCTTCAGGGGGAGGTGGCGCCGAAGGCGGCGGAGGGGGCCCATCACGGCGCCGCATGCATCCCAATGGCCGGCGGGTCGCCAAAACACCGCCCATCGTGCGCCGCCACGACCCCCGTGCCCGAGCGCCCTGCACCGATGGCCGGCGACGACGCATCCAGCGTGTAGTCGGCCTGGAGGAGAGGGTCATCGCCCACGACTCCACCCGTCTCTGTGGTGGGCAGACTTGGCGTGGATGTGGATGGGTCGTTGTGGGCGTACCACAGGTTGTTCTCGAAGACGAACGTCTCCGGCTCGGTGCCGCCACCGATGTTGATGTCTTCCGAGGACGACATCGTGGTGCGGTCGAAGACCACAATGTTGTTGGCGAACACGCCATCGCGGGGCGGGGCGAATGTGTAGGTGTCGTCTGAGCTGGTCTCGCGGAGGATGCGCGCAATCCAACGCACCGGGTCAACGATGGTGTTGTGCTCCACGCTGCACTCTACGCAGCCCACGTAGGCCACGGCCGCGGTGCTGCCGATGAACAGGTTGGACTCCACCTGGAGCCGCCACGCCTCGGCGTTCTCGGAGTCTGTGGACAGCGGCGGCCGGAAGTACTCGAAGCTGGTGCTGCCGCCCATGTTGATGCCGCGGTCGCCGGTGTTCTCGAAGATGTTGCGCGCGATGCGGATGTCGGCGGTGCCGCCCTTGGCCTGCACTCCGTTGGCCGACAGGTCGAAGAAGTGGGACCGCGCCACCGTGCCTGCATGGCAGCCCACCATGTCTACGCCGCTGCCCGACAGGTCGCCGCCACAGCGAGAAAAGGAGCTGTCCAGCACGTGGAAGTCGCGCAGGCCCGACAGCTTCAGGCAGTCCTGGTTGCCGTCGCCGCCGATGTTGTGGATGCGGACGTCCCGGACCACCACGTGGTGGGTGGCCGCGGCGTCGGCGTAGTCCCCGCCGTCGTCGAGGTTGATGCCGTTGTAGTTGGCACCGGTGACCTCGAGGTCGTGCAGCACCACGTACTTCGCCCGCGACAGCTGGAGGCCTGTGTTGGCCCCGGAGAGCACGGGCGTGGCCTCTCCCTCGACCCCGCCCACCCAGATGGGCGCGCTGGCCGACCCTTGCAGGCCATCGAAGTACAGGCCGCCGTCGTAGGTGCCGGCGTGGACCCGAACGGCGGTGCCGGGCGTGGCGGCGCGCAAGGCTGCCGCGAAGGTGAGGGGGTCGTCGGACGTGCCGGTGCCGCCGTCGGAGCCATCCGGGGCCACGTGGAGCTCGGTGGTGGGGGTGATGCCATCGGCGAAGGTGGCGATGGTGTCGCAGTCGTCGGGCTCGGCTGTGTCGCCGGAGTCCGAAGAGTCCCCGCCATCATCGCCAGACCCACCACCACCCGAGCCGCCGTCGTCGCCAGAGCCCCCATGGGATGATCCGGTGTCGGTCGCTCCAGACATCTCTTTGTCGTCGGAGCCCCCGCACCCCACGGCAAGCCCAACCCACAGCACCCACGCACGTCGCGACATGTCCACCTCCGCCAGGGCAGACCCTACCCCGGGCGCACCATGAGCATGCCTTCGTCCTGCATCCGCCGCAGCACCTTGCTCACGTCCTTCTTCGAGATGCGCAGGCGCCTGGCTTCCTTCGAGACCGCCCCTCGCGACCGCGGCGTGCGGCAGTACACCAACAGGCCCACCACCCCGGCCGACAGCATGTGAACGCCCAGCCCGCCTTGGTCGTCTTGTTCGATGAGCAGGTGTTCCTTGTCTCGCCCGAGGGCCGGCGCCTGCCAACGAACGCCCTGTGCTGCGGCCGCCACCGGGTCGCCCCCCAGCGCCCCGAGCCCCTGCTGCCAGGCTGCCAGAGTGCCTTCCGGCACCGACACCCCTTCCGAGCCCGCCTTCGTGACAAAGCCCGGGCCCGCCGGCCGGAAGCCCCGCCGCGCGCGACAGATGGCCGTCTCCAGCTTCACGATGGCCTGCGTTGTTCCGCGGCAGCGCCCCGCCGCCCAGTCACCGAAGGCCTCGGCCATCGAGCCCCGGTGGCCCAGCACCCGGGCGAAGGCATCCGAGCCGAAGAAGGCGTCCACCTCGGCCACCCCGACCAGCGCCGTGGTGACCGCGTACTCCTGCACCACCGCCTGGACCAGGCGGGCGCGCCGGTAGCGGTCGGTGGTCCAGGCGCGGGGGTCGACCGCTTGGAACAGAGCGAGGTCGGCGTCGGTGAGGCGGTAGGGGCCGCTGTCGAGCTGGATGGTGCGTGCGTTGGGATCGCCCTTGTAGAGGGCACTTCCAAAGGAGGGGTCGACCGTCAGGCGCACCATGGCCGCTTGGAGGGCCCGGATGCGGGGCGAGGCGCCGGTCATGGTCGGGCTCCAGTCCACCGGTGGGCGGTCTCGCCAAACAGCGGGCGGACGATGTCGATGGGATTGCGCTCGCACTCGATGATGACGGCCTTGAGGTTGGGCGCCCGGGCCATCAGGTGCTCGGCGATCTGCCAGGTGTCGGGGAGAACGTCGCGGCCGTGGTCGTCGTCCACCCAGGCCAGCCCGTTGTGGTCGCGCACGGTGCCGCCAGCGATGTGCAGCTCCACCACGCGGTCGACCGGGAAGCCATCGAAGGCAGTGAGGGGGTCGTGGCCTCGCGCCCTCTGGAACATGGCCAGGTGCGCGCAGTCGATGAGCACCCCGGTGTCGGCCCGCTCGGCCACCTGTCCGAAGAAGTCGAGCAGGTGCATGTCGCCGAGGAATGCAGCACCCGGTGGGTTCTCGGGGAAGACCTCCAGGCCGATGGCGTCGCGCAGTGCGGCGATGCCGTCGGCCAGAGGAGCGACCGCCTCGGGGATGAGAACGGGCGGCAGCAGGAGCATATGCCCCCGGTCGCGCCGGCCGAAGTGCCATAAGCCGGCGTCGCCGCACAGCCACGCGGGCTTCAACACATCCACGAGCTGCCGCACCTGGTCGAGCCAGCCGGGGTCGAAGTCGGTGGGGTCGTCGAGGTTGATGTCGAGGAAGTGGAAGGTGGTGGGCCAGCCCCGCTCTGCCCAGCGCACGGCGTGGGTGTCGAGTCCCACCGCCACCTCCACGCCTACCTCGAGGAAGGCGGCGTAGGCGGGGTTTTCGGTGCGGAGGGCGACGGGGTCGAGGGCGTGGTCGCGGTCGGTGGCGCCGTACTCGGTGGACACACCGAGGCCGAGGTGGGGCAGGGCCTGGACACGCTCATGGAAGGTGGACATGGCCCGCGCCTATCGTGCGGCACGAGCCCCCATCCAGTGCGCGAGCGCAGGGGGAGGGGTCAGTCGGAGGGCTCGGCGACCGGCAGCTCTGGTGAGTCCGGAGCGCCACCATCCACACACGAGCCGGCCACGCAGGTCTGGCCGTCGTCGCAGTCCGAGGTCCACGTGCACACGCGCTCGCCGTCGATGCACAGCCCGAAGTTGCACATGTGGTCGTCGGCACAGTCTCCATCGGCGAAGCACTCGCGCTCCCCGGGCCGACAGCTGTGGAACTCGCAGCGGGTGCCTTCGCCACACTCCGCGTCTTCATCGCAGGTCCGCCGCTTCCCGCCGCACCACCCGAAGATGCAGCGCTTCTCGTCGGGACAGTCGACGTCCTCGTTGCAGTCGCGCGCGCCCTTCTTGCACACGCCATAGACGCAGCGGTCGCCGAGCTGACAGTCCGCATCCCCCGAGCAGGCACCCCGGTCCTCGAAGCACATCCCGAGCAGGCAGCGCTTCCCGTCGCGGCAGTCGGTGTCGACGTGACACTCACGCGGACGGGGAATGCAGTCGCCCTCGGCGCATCGAGCCTGGTCACCGCACTCTTCGTCCATCGAACAGATGCGTGCACCATCGGTACAAGCGCCCTGCACGCACCGACGAAACACGCCGCAGGTGTCGTCCGAAGCGCAGTCCTGCACGGGCGTGAGCGGCTTGCCGAGCGGCGACACCACATCCGCTGCATCGGGCGCCCGTGGACCTTTGGCATGGGCCGGCTCCGCGTCGTCGGCACCTCCATCGTCGACCACCGCCACCGAGGGCTCGCCGGCCGCACGCCCTCCCGGCTCACCCGCAAGTGTGCGCGTGGGGAGCACCCTGGCCGCATCACCCCCATCCGTGACCGGGGACTGTGTGCCCGTGCCCCCGCCTGCCAGGAACACGCCGAGAACCACCACCACCACGGCTGCAAGCGCCACCAGAACAAGGTGCTGTCGCTTCATCGGCTGTGGTCCCGTGGTCCGGTGGCCGCTGCAAGCACCATCGACAGGGCCCCATAGGTGCGGCCGGTCTCCTTCCGCCAGCCGTTGAAGTGGTCCTGGATGGTGCGCTGGTCGCGCTTTCCAGTCCCCTTGCCCGTGTAGATGTTGTGGGCTTTCAGCGTGGCCAGGACGTCGGGCGTGAGGATGAAGGTGTCGCGGCCAATCATCCGCAGAAACCGCGGTCCGCTGGCCCCACCCATCATCTTGAAGCGCTTGGCGAGGGCGTGCCACAGGCCCACCACGTCGTCTTCCGGCCAGCGCGCGATCCAGCGCGCCACCGAGCCATGTTCGGCCGCCACCGCCTGCACCACCGACGCATTGTGGATGATGGCGGCAATCTTCCCAGGATGGCGGATGATGCGGCGGTCTTCACGCAGAGCGCCCACCTTGTCGGCTTCGTAGGCGGCGACCGTGGCCACGTCGAAGGCGTCGAAGGCCGCCTCGATGTCGGTCCACTTCGCCTCGACCACGCTCCACCGAAAGCCTGCGGAGAAGATGCGCCTGGCCATGGCCGACAGGATGCGGTCGTCGGGAATCGCTGCGAGGGCGTCGGGGGTGAGGCTGCGGGGCACGCGTGCCTCGATGGTGTCGACGTCGTGGTGGCTCAGGGCCTGGTCGAGGATGGCGGTGAACGGGGACACGGGGCGCTCCGGAGTCGGGACGGGGCGGAGTATGGCAGAGGGCTCGGCATGGAGTCCCCATCCCATGGGTTCGGGGCTACACTGTCCCCATGTCCACCCACAAGCCCATGATCTCCTCCGGCCCCTTCCGCACCCACCAGCTGCGAGAGAGCGACCGCTACGAGCTGTCCGATGGTCACGCCATCTACTGCGCGCCTTCGGGGGGCACGCATGCGCGGGCAGCGGTCGTGGGCAGCGCCGTGCTGGCCAGCGACCCACTCGTCGAGTCGGCCGGCCTGGACGCCGGCTTCACCACCGACGACATGAACCTGCGCGCCCCCGACATCGCCGTAGGCAACGTCCCCGACAAGCCAGGGTGGATCAAGGGCGTCCCGCCGCTCGCCGTGGAGTACGCCTCGGTTGGGCAAGATGAGGCCGAGCTGCAGGTGAAGATCGAGCAGCTGCTCACAGCGGGCACCCGGTTCGTCTGGGTGGTCCGCATGGTCGGGCCACGACGGGTGGAGGTCTACACCAAGGACTCCCCCACCCAAACCCTCGGGCCCACCGAACAGCTGGAGGCTCCCGGGATCCTCCAGAACGCGGTCCCGGTCGAGGCGATGTACGAGCCATCGGTCGCGCGGGATGCCACCCTCCGCAACCTGCTCCAGCGGGAGGGGTACACCGACCTCGCCTCCGTGCGCGCCGAGGGTCGAGCAGAAGGTCGAGAAGAAGGTCAACTCCGCGGTGCTCGACAGGCCCTCCGCGCGGCCATCACCGCCAGGGGCTGGACCACACCGCCGGCGGTCGACACCCGCATCTCCCAGACCACCAACGCCACCACCCTGCAGTCCTGGCTCGTCCAAGTCATCCAGGCTGCCCGGCTCGACGCCGTCTTCACCGACTCCGACGAGATGTCTGGTGCGTAGCTAGCGCACCGACATCTCGTGTTTTCTTTGCGAGGGCAAGCCCCCGCGCCGCGCATCAGGAGGCGCTCCCCCACGGCCGGTACCGCGCCGCCAGGCGGTCCTCGTGAAACCGCGGCGTCGCCGACTCCCCCGACCACAGCGCAATCGCCGCCGACAGGTGTGGGTCCAACGCAGCAGCCTCCGCGAAAAACTCTGCAGCCAGCTCGGGCTCCCCGGCCACCACCGCCCACGCCCCCTGCCGCACCCGCACCAGCGCGCCCACCGAAGCATCCCCGTGCCGGTCGATGTGCTCCCGCGCCTGACGCAACGTCGCCCCGGCCGCCGCCACGTCCCCCCGCACCAGCTGCAGCAGCCCCAGCTGGATGAGGTTGAAGGCCAGCATCCGGGGCCAGTTCCCTGCTTCGGCACACGCGATGCCACGGCGCGCCACCGCTTCCGACCGCTCGAGCTGGCCGTCCAGCAGAGCCAGGCTCGCCCGCGAGGCCGCAGCCAGCGACGTCACCCACCCGGCCCCCTGCGCTTCCGAGTGCGCCAGCGCTCTATCGAGGTGGGTCCGCGCGACCGTCAGCCGCCCGGCATCGAGCTCGAGGTTGCCCAGGTTGGCCAAGGTGAGCGCACGCTCGAAGTCCCGGCCGCCCTGCTCGATGGCCGCGAGCGCTTCGGTGTAGAGGTCGCGAGCCGGGTCGAGGTCCTTGTCTTGGTGGAAGACCGCCGCCAGGTTGGTGAGCACCGCCGAGATTCCGGGGTCGCCAGCCGCCCGCAGACGCGCGAGCGCATGGGTGAAGCAGCGTCGGGCGGGCCCGTGGTTGGACCGCTCCAAGTGGATGATGCCCAGCTCGTTGGTCGACCAGCCTTCGTTGTTCCAGTCCTCCAGCTCGGCGTACAGCGAGATGGCCGCTTCGATGTGGGCGATGCCCTCGGCCCGTCGTCCCTTCCGAGCCAACAAGGGGGCCATGCGCCGAAACAGCCGTGCGCGGGTGAGGGGCCGGTCCACCGAGCCGGCGATGGCTTCTTCATAGGCGGCGAGGGCCGCATCGCCCCGGTTGACGCGGAACAGGTAGGCGCCGTGGGCCCGCAGAGCCACCAGCAGCGCAACGCCACCGAGCGACCGGCCCAGGCGCATCATGGCGTCGGCGTGTCGGGCCCGCAGGTCGGGGTCGGACGCCAGGTTGAGCAGCGTGACATGGCACCGCAGCCAGTGTTCGGGCCCCAGGCCACCTTCTGCCAGGGCAAAGGCCCGCCAGGTGAGGTCGATGGCGGCGGTCTCGGCGCCGGGGTTCCAGCTGTGTACATCGGCAGCGGCCAGGAGCAGGTCGCAGGCCACCTCCGGGGTCAGGTCGAGCGAGCACGCTGCGTCGTAGCGAGCCCGAGCGGCCTCCAGCTCGGCGTGGGCACCCAGGAGGCCGTGGAGTGTGAGCAGGGCGCGGACGGCGAGGTCGGGGAGGTCGGTGTGATGCCGCTCCCACAGGGCCAGGAGGTCGGGTCGGAGGCGACGGAGGGTGTGTCGGGCTGCGGCGTGCCGGGGGCTGTCCAGGTCGGCGGCGCACGCTTCGGCATGGTCGACCAGCCACCGTGCCAGCCCGGGAGCAGCGGCCGCACGCTCGGCTTCCAGGTGCGCATTGGCAAAGTCGCGCACGCTGTCGAGCAGCCGCACCCAGCCGTCTTCCACGAGCACCAGGGATGTGCGACGGAGGGCCTGAACCGGCCGCCCGGAAGCCAGAGGTCCGAGGAGCGCCTCTGCTGCAGCGAGCGGGACCTCCCCACGCACCAGGCCCAAGCGAGCCAGAGCACGCTGCTCGACGTCGTTCAGCAGCCCCCACGACCAGTCGATGGCCCCCCACATGGTGGCCTGGCGAGGAGAGGTGTCGGCCCACTCCGACGCCAACACCGCAAAGCGGTCGGCGAGCCCGGTGAGGAGGTCGGCTGTGGAGTGGTCGTCCAGACGGGCCGCAGCGAGCTCGATGGCCAGCGGAAGGCGGTCGAGCCGGTCGGCCAGAACATCCACCTCATGGTCATCTTCGAGCACCACGCCCACATCGAGGGCCCGCTCCTGCAGCAGCGCGCGCGCATCTTCAGACGACAGCGGCCCCAGCGCGAACCGAGCCTCTCCTCGCAGCTGGAGGGGCTGGCGGGAGGTGACGAGACCCGTGAGCGCCGGTACTTCCGTCAGCAGTCGGTGTACGTGGTGGGCGACCGGAGCGACCAGGTGCTCGGCGTTGTCGATGACGAGCAGAGGACGGGCGGAGCGGGACAGCGCATGCCGGGCCGCCTGGAGGGGCGCTTCGCTGGGCAAGCCCAAGGCCGTGAGCAGCGAGGCCCGCACCCCGTCGGCGTCGCGCACCGAGGCCAGTCCCCAGAAGCGGATGTGGGAGAACTGCGCAGCCATCGCGGTGGCCGTGGCCAGGGCCAGGCGGGTCTTGCCCACCCCGCCCGGTCCCAGGATGGTCACCAGGCGTCGCTTCTCGAGCAGTGCCCGCAGACGGTTGAGCGCATCGACCTGTCCCACAAACGGTGTGAGCGGTGCCGGGAGGCGCATCGTGGAGGGCGCAGGCGGCGCAGACACAGGCTCGGCGACCACCAGCGGCTCGAAGCGGTAGCCCACCCCACGGGCCGTGTGGAAGTGGTCGGGACGGCCGGGGTCGACCTCCAGCTTGCGTCGCAGTCGCCGCATCGTGGTGTCGACCGTGCGCGAGACCACCGTGGCCGCGTAGCCCCACACCTCGCGCAGGAGCACATCGCGGGGGTGCTCGACACCGGGACGGTCGGCCAGCCAGGCCACCAGCTCGCGCTCGGTGGGGCTCAGGGTGCCCGCGGGGTGGCCCGGCGACGATTCATCGCTGCTGTCGGTGCTTTTCCAGAACGCACCGCTGTCCAGGTCGACCCGACAGCCCACCAATCGCAGCCACTGTGACACGCCCCGAGGGTAGCGGCTGTGACCCGGTGTCACAAGGTGACAGGCCTCGCCAGCCGTAGAGGAGTGGTGCAAGGAGGTCCTGCATGTCCACTGTGCTCTCGCGTCTCGCTCTGCTCTTCCTCATCACCACCCTCCCCGCCTGTGGCGACAAGGACGAGGACACCGCCGACACCGCTGGCACCACCGACGACTCGGGCGACACCGGCGTGGGCGACACCGGCAGCGGCGACACCGGCAGCGGCGACACCGGCAGCGGCGACACCGGCGGCTCGGGCGGTGACTCCGCCACCTGTTCGCCCAACCAGTCGAACTTCTCGAGCTCCAGCGTTCCCCAGGCCGGCGTCGAGTGGGACCGGAGCGGCAACAGCTGCGGCACCACCGAAGGCCCACCCAGCTCCGACCAGCTGGTCATCGACGACTTCTCCGGCGTCTTCGGCGGCTCGGGGTCGACAGGAACGGTCAAGTCGCTGTCCCACGGCACCTTCAGCAACGAGACCGGCTTCTACATCCTGTCCGACCTGCCCGCCGGCACCGACATCACCGCAGTGTTCGACGAAGGCGGCACCGAGGTCACAGTCACCTTCCACATCACGTCTGGAAGCCCGTCCGTGTTGAAAGTGGACACCGTGCGCTTCGGCGGCTGAGGCTCAGAATGTGAGCACCTGCGGACAGTCATTGCCCCCGTCGCCTTCGGCCCCGCCGTACGCGAAGAGCTCCGCGCGGCACGGGGCGTCGTCGGGAAGGTCGGCCGGTGGGGTGGTCCCGTCGAACGCTTCTTCATCGAAGCAGTCGAGCTCGTAGCGACACATCCACACGTCCTGCGCCGCTGCCCAGCAGCTCTCCATCTCCGGAGACTGGCCCATCGCGGTCTCCAGGCGCAGCTTCTGCTCTTCCACCCACTCCCCGCAGGACGCCGCGTACCCCGAGGCGTCCTGGTCCGGGTAGCAGGTGCGGAACTGGGCCTCCGCGGCCTCACAGACCTCGTCGGCGACTTCCCGGGTGTCGTCTTCGTCGTCCTTGTCGCCACACGAAGCGAGGAGAAGGAGCGAGAGCGGGACCAGGAGACGGTGCATCATGGTGCCTCCGATGGGTGCCAGAGCGTGTCTGGACACAAGACGTAGCGGTCCGGGGTCGCGCGCGGACCGACGCCGCTCTGTGCCGGATCAGCAACTCCGCCGGTCTGCCACGCGACGGTCTCGCGGCAATGTTGGGTTGCCGGTCCCGCGACACCACAGTAGTGTTGGATCGACCGCGGTTGCTACCGGTCTCCCCACGCCCATCCCCGTCGACCTCTCGGCGCGTCTCTGCACGCCTCGAACATGCGACTGGCAGGGCCCTCTCGCGCATGTGCCCATCGAGTCTGCACACGCGTGGATTGTGTGCGTCGTCTCACGTTCGAGGCGACGGAGAGCTGCTATGCAACCCAAGATGCGACGAATCGCGCGGGCCCTCGCCCGTGGCGGCGTCTCCGTCGACCGTGCCGGTGGGGTCTGGACCCTCCAAAAGCACGGCGCCGAGGCGCGAATCCTCCTCCCCGACTCCCTTCCGCTCGAGCGCAAGGCCGTCGACCAGCTTCTTGCCTTGGCTTCTGTCCGACACCCTCTCGGCGGACGCACCTGCCAATGCATCGCCACCCCCGACTTCCACCCGGGAGACGGCGGCATCGCCATCGGCTCGGTCGTGTACACCGAAGGCATGGTCATCCCGAGCGCCGTGGGCCGCGACATCAACTGCGGCATGCGCCTGCACGTGCTCGACCTGTCCCGCGACCGCTTCGAAGCCCATCGCGACCGGCTCGTGGCTTTGCTCAAGGGCGACTACCTGCTGGGCACCCGCGACATCGTGCTCCACCGCGACCACCTGCGGGCCACTCTGCACGACGGGCTGGCCGGGCTGGCCGACGTCCCCATCCCCTTTCGTGGTGCGCTGGCCAACGTGGACCGGGAGCAGCTGTGGGACGAGCTCGACCGGGTGTACGACCAGGGCGGACGTCCGGGTGATGCTGCCTGGCTCCCCGACGACCTCCTGGACCGCGAGTGGCGACGCGACCCCGTGCTCGGCACCATCGGTGGGGGCAACCACTTCGTCGAGATCCTCGAAGTGGCCGAGGTGATGGACACCCGCACGGCCTACCGATGGGGGGTGCGCCCCGACCAGCTGGCCTTCATGATCCACAGCGGCAGCCGCACCGTGGGCAAGGCCATCGGCGATGCCTGGAAGCGCCGCACCCGCGCCGAGTGGCCCCGCGGCGTGCCCATGCCCGATGTGTTGTCCATCCACGCCGAGAGCCCCGCCTGCGCGGCCTACCTCGAAGCCGAGAACACCGCGGCCAATTTCGGCTGGCTCAACCGCTTCGTGCTCGCCGAGACCATGCGGCGCAGGGTGCGGGAAGTGTTTGGCGACGTCGCCAGTCCGCTGGTCTTCGACCTTCCCCACAACCTCACCGAGCGCAGGGGGGTGGGCTTCGTCACCCGAAAAGGCGCCTGTCCTGCACATCCGGGGCAGCCGGTCATCATCCCGGGGTCGATGGGCGCCAGCTCGTTCTTGATGGAGGGACAGGGCAACCCACACTTCCTGGAGTCGGCCAGCCACGGGGCGGGCCGGGCGGTCACTCGCTTCGAGCTGGGCCGACGGGGCTCGCGCTTCACCGACGACCACACGCTGGGCCTCGACGGCGTCACGTGCATCACCCTCAAGGAAGAGCGCCGCATCGAGGAGGCCCCGGCCGCCTACAAGCCCATCGGACCGGTCATCGAAGCCCAGGTGGACGCCCGGGTGGTGCGCCCCATCGCACGGTTGGAGCCGTTGCTCACGTTCAAGGGCTGACCGCTCACCAGCTGCCGGTGTTGCCCATGCTCGCCCAGGGTTCCTGCGGCGGGCGGGCCCCACCGGCCTGGAGGAGCTCGATGCTGATGCCGTCGGGCGACCGCACGAAGGCCATGTACCCATCGCGGGGGGGCCGGTTGATGACCACGCCCGCGTCCTGCAGCTTCTGGCAGAGGGCATAGATGTCGTCGACCGCGAAGGCGAGGTGCCCGAAGTTGCGGCCGCCGGTGTAGGGCTCGGTCTGGTCCCAGTTGTAGGTGAGCTCGATCTGGGCCGTGTCGGCGCCATCTTCGGAGGCGGGGGTCTCGAGGAAGACCAGCGTGAAGCGACCGCGCTCGCTGTCTCGACGGCGAACCTCGCGCAGGCCGAGCAGGTGGCAGTAGAAGTGGATGGCGGCGTCGAGGTCCTTCACGCGGACCATGGAGTGGAGAAAGCGCACGGGACCTCCCAAGTGGATGCGGGGCTCCTACCGTCGGAGGGCCCCATCGCCAGGGGCGCAGGCGTATAGCGGGGGCCGACCATTTCTCGGACGAAAAACGTCCGGCACGCCCAAGATCGATGGCTTATTGGCCGTCTGAGCGCTCTTCGAGCGTTGATGGGAGTGCCCTTGGCTCAGCCTCTTTCTGCCTCGTACCGCGACGAGTCGAACCTCAACAAGTCCCAGAAGTTCGTGCGCATCCTGGAAGCCCTCCAGGAACCGGGCGGGGCCAACGCCTACGACCTCATGTCGCGCTTCGGCCTCGATGACCGCACCCTGCGCCGGTACATCTCCGACCTCCGCGCCCTCGACCTCCCCCTCGAAGCCGAAGGCCGTGGCCCCGACCGCCGCCTGTGGATGAACGCGAGCTACCGTCGCCAGCGCGTCCAGGTCAACCTGCTGGAGATGATCTCCCTCAAATTCGGGCGCTCGGCCTTCCGCTTCCTCGAAGGCACCGGCTTCGCCGAAGACATGGACGAAGCCCTCGAAGCCTTCACCACTCTGGGCGGCGCAGCCATCGCCACCGCCGGCGACATCGACCGCAAATTCGTGGCCGTGCCCGAGCACCGAAAAGACCACACCCGCGACGCCGACCTCATCGACGAAGTGCTGTCCGCCGTGGTGTACCAGAACCCCGCCACCGCCTTCTACGCCAAGGTGGGCGGCACCACCCGTCGGTACAACCTCGAGCCCCTCACGCTCGCCATCTACAAGCAGGGCCTGTACCTCTTCGCCCGCGACACCGGCGCCGAAGGCCGCATCAAGACCTTCGCCATCGACCGCTTCCGCAGCTTCAAGCGCACCCGCGGCGCCCACTTCGACTACCCCGAAGACTACGACCCCAGCGCCCTCTTCGCCAATGCCTTCGGCATCATCGGCGGCGCGCCACAAGACGTGGTGTTGCGCTTCCACCGCCGCGTGGCCCCCTACATTCAAGAGCGCGTCTGGCACCCCTCCCAGCGCCTCACGCCCGTGTCCGACGGCGGCCTCCAGCTCGCGATGCACGTGGGCATCGCCGCCGAGCTCGTGAGCTGGGTGATGAGCTTCGGCCCCGACGTCTACGTGGAAGGCCCCGCCGACCTCGCCGAGCGCGTGCGCCGCCTCCACACCGAAGCCGCCCGCGGCCTCGACCCCGCCACCCGAGGCCGCCGATGACCCGCCTGGCTGCCGCCTGGAGCCTGCCCCCGCGCATCGAGCGCGCCTGGCCCGAAGAGCTCCGCCCCGAAGACCCCTTTGCCGGCGACGAGGGCATTCCCGACCCCGCCACCTACGCCCAGTACCTCAAGTGGGTGCAGCCCGCGCGGCTGTCCGAAGCGGAGTTCCTCGAGGCCGACCAGGCCTTCCTCGATGCCTACTTCGACGTTCTCGCGGGCAAGCGGCCCTGGGGCGCCACCGACCCCTTCGCCAAGCAGCTGGTCATCGACCACCCCCTCCGCCACGACCTCCGGCCCGCCCGGCCCGCCATGGCACCGGTCGACGACGATGTCATCTGCGACCTCTCCGAGGACTGGGTGCCCTCGCTCGGGCTGCTGGCCCCCCCGCGGGTGCTCGGGCCCTACGCCATGCTCGACCTCCCCCGCCGAGTGCGCATCTTCACCGGCGCGCTGATGTCGTTCGCGCCGCTGTTCCCGCCGTCCATCCGGCCCATGAGCCGCCCCGGCCGCAGCAAGCCCAAGCTCGCGGGCGCCACCAAGTCCGCCCTCATCGCGGTCCTCCGCTCCCCGATGCAGCTGTGGCGCCCCAACCCCGATGGCACCCTCACCCCCATGCTGCCGCTCGCCCGCCGCAGCCACCCCGACGGTCCCGTCACCGGTGTGCCCGATGCCCCCTATGTTCTCGGTCGCGCCGTCCGACACCCTGGCGGCTGGTGGCTCGCCTGCGCCCTCCCCCTGCCCACGCTCCCCGACCCGGATGTCCTGCAGCGGCGACTGGTGCTCGAGTACCAGCGCCTGCGCCGCCACGACCGCCGCATGACCTGGGAAGACGCCCTCCGCGACCGCGGTGAGGTGGTGGTGCGTGCGGTGTGCGAGTGGCTGTGGGTGCACGCCCCGCATCAGGTGATGCCGCTGTGGCACGCGTGGTCGGAGGGCTGGTCGGCTGCGCGTCGGCAGGTGCCCGAGCGGAAGAAGCGCTAGAGACTGTCGGCGAGATCGATGAGCAGCACGTCTTCTTCGGTGAGGCCAAGCCGCTGCTGCAGCGCCTTGTTGTGTCGCTCCACCATCTTCTCGGCGTCGTCGCGGTTCATCGCGGCGCTCGGGTAGCGCTCCAACCGCGTGGCTCGGCTGGCCGGGAATGAGGCCGCCATCAGGCCCGTCATGCCCACGCCCAGGCCACCGAAGGTGAGCTGGTGGGCCAGCAGCTCTTCGGGAAGCGTGGTGGCACGGTCGTATTGCACCACCCCGGCCGCCAGGCTCGCCGCCCCCACACCCGCCACCAGCATCCACCGGCGGGCCTTGCGGCGGTCGCGCTCCACGCGTCGGTCGAGGTCGTCGGCGCGGAAGGTCTCGCCCGTCTCGCGCAGGAATTCGGACGGCCCGATGCGGTCGTCGCCCCGGTACACGCCCCACGTCTGCACGGTGAACATGGGGTCGACCAGCACCACCGAGGGGGTGGTCATGTGCGCGCCCACCGGCTGCGACATCGCCACAGCCGCCGCACCACCCCGCAGTTCGGTCTCATCGCGCACGTAGAGGCGCTGGGACTGGTAGTCGCGAATCCGCTCCACCCGCTCGGGCGTGAGCGCCAACGGCGTGGGGTTTGCGACCACCGTGCCGGTCATGGGCTCGGCCACATCGGCTTCGGTGAGACCCGCCGCGTCCAGCGGGTCCGGCATCGCGAGTGCAGCCGACATCAGCAACACGGGCATGGACATGGGACCTCCAGACACCTTGGATCCTACCGCCGAACACCGACGACGAACAGTCCTTCCTCGGACCCCATCACGCCGAGGTGGAGTCCATCGGCCATCCCGGCGCGGCCCCGTCCACTACACCCTGCATGTCGTCGGGCAACGGCGCCTCGAACGCGAGCTCGTCGCCTTCGGGATGTCGCAGGCGCAGCTGCCAGGCATGCAGGCACTGGCGCGGGAAGCCCGTGTGTTCGCGCACGAAGTCGCTCGCCCCCTGTTCGTGCCACTCGAGGAACACGCGGTCGGGCTGGCCATACACCTTGTCGCCCAGGATGGGGTGGCCCACATGCTCCAGGTGCACGCGGATCTGGTGGGTGCGCCCGGTGTGCAGCGCGCAGCGCACGAGCGCATGTCCGTCGAGACGCTTCACCACGGTGAACACGGTGCGCGCATGGAGGCCATCGTCGGTCACGCCCCGCCTCAGGCGAATCTCGGTGTCGAGGCGGTCGCCGATGGGCGCACGAACATCGCGGGTGTCCCACTCTGGCTGGCCACGCACGAGGGCCAGGTAGGTCTTCTGGAGGTGGGCACTGCGCTCGCGGAGCTGGGCCTTGACGTGGGTGTTGGCTTCCAGGTCCTTGGTGAGCACCATCACACCGCTGGTGTCGCGGTCGAGGCGGTGGCAGAGGTCGACCCGGTCGTCGGGCCGCGCCGTCTTGATGAGCCCGATGACGGCGTAGGCAAAGCGGTCGCCAGCGGGGTGGGCCAGCAGTCCCGGAGGCTTGTTGATGACGAGCAGACGGTTGTCTTCGAACAGGATGGGCGGCAGTGGGGGCGGCGGACCGTCGGGGGCGTACCCGGGTGTGTAGATGCGGAGGACCTCACCGGCCTCCAGCCGCATCGAGGCCTTCACGCGGCGGCCATCCGTCTCGATCTCGCCCCGCTTGATGGCCTTCTGCACCGCCGTGCGCGACCAGCTCGAAAACCGCGCGGACAAGTAGGCATCCACCCGCCACCCGGCGTGCTCGGGCGCGATGGTGAGGGGACGATGGGGACGGTCGGAACCAGACATGGCACAGCGGGCTATCCTGCCGACCCGGACCCCGACGATGCCCACCGAGCCTTCCAACCCCATCCTGCCACCGCTGCCGCGTACGCCACAGCGCCGCCGACGCGTGTTCGACGTGGGGCTCGTGTTCGCGCTCACCTGGCTGCTGCTGGCAGTGGGCGTGACCGTGGTGTGGGGCCCCGACCTCGGCCTGCGCGGCTGGGTCTGGCTCCTGGTGCACCATGCCCTGTGTGGGGTGGGGTGCCTCCACGAAGTGCGGCGGGCCTGGCAGCGTCGACAGTCGCGGTAGGTGCGTCAGCGCGCCGGAAGGGCCGGCCGGGGCTTGGATGGCGGGGTCGACCGGGTCCGCGAGAAGCGGCGGTCGAGGGTGTCGCCCGGGTAGAACTTCTGGCGGCACCGCGGGCACCGAATCTGCGCATCGGCCGCGAACCGGTCGCCCAAGAACACGAACCCACGCGCGCCTCGAAGCGCAGTGGTGCGACGCCCCTCACAGCAGGCCCGCGCAATCGCGCCCACCTCGGCTTCGGTCCAGGTCTTTGGGCGCCAGGACACGCGGTCGTAGTCACAGCAGGGGCACGTCCACAGCATCGGGATTCTCCACGTAGGGTGGCCTCCGGGAAGTCGGAAGCCGTCGGTCCGCCCACGCAGCGTCGGTCCACGACCAGCCCCGTTCCGAGGGGAACCGAGCTGGTGTCCGGTGAGACCAAGAGCGCCGCGCCATTGCCTCTCGGGCGACCTATCGCCCGTACGCCCGATGAATGGAGCGTGGATCCAGGCCTGTGATTCGTGATGACATCGCGTGACACGATTGGGCCAGTCCCACCGAAATTCAGCCGAAATCCGCCAGTCTCGGCGCCCCGAGGGGCTCACCCGGAGTCGGCATCCACCGGAATGGTGGGCGTGGTGCTTCGGGTGCCATCCGCCAGTCTCCAGCTCAGCCTCGACTCGACGGAATGACAGGCTGGCTGCTGGCCGCTGGCCGCTGGAAGCCCCAACCAGCAGGACCATCGAGGATTCTCGCCGACTTCGCATCACACACCGCCGCCACCTGGTCGGCCAGCCACCGCCGCGCCCCATCCTGCGCCAGCCGCTTGTGGTGCACCGACGTCACGCTGAACGACGGCAGCTCCAGCGGAACCGGCTCCACCCGAAATGCAGTCCCGAAGCTGTGGGCCAGTCGCTCTGGGAGCGTGGCCACCCCACCCACTGCATCGAGAACCGCGGGCACCGCGAGAAAGTGGGGCACCACCGTCCGCACCCGCCGAGAGAGCCCCCGCGCCCCCAGCATCCGGTCCACATGCCCCCGGGCCTGCCCCGACTGGGACACCAATACGTGCGGCGTGTCGAGATACCGTTCGAGCGTCAGCGGTGGCGCATCCGCCGGCACCAGGCACGCCAGGCGGTCCTCCAGCACAGGCACGGACACAAGCGGCGCGTCCACCTGCCAGAAGAACCCGAGCGCCAGGAGGATGGTCCCCGACGCGAGGTCGTCCTCGGGAAGCACCTGGTTGTGCGCCCGCACGTGCAGGTCGATGTGCGGGGCCACCGCCGCGATGCGGGCCATCAGAGGCGGCACCAGGATGCGCGAGACGTAGTCCGACGCCGCGATGGTGAGCGCTCCGGTAGCCACCTGCGGGTCGAAGTCGGTGCGTGGGGTGAGCAAGCTCGACAGACGCGCCAACAGGTTGCGTAGCGGTCCTTCGAGCTGTTCAGCAAATGGCGTGGGCCGCATTCCACCGCCCGCCCGCACCAGGAGGGGGTCGTGGAGCTGGCCCCGCAGCCGGGCGAGGGCGTTGCTCACCGCAGGCTGGGACAGTCCCACCCGTCGCGCCGCTCGCGTGACACTGCGCTCCGCGAGAACGGCGTCGAGCACGACAAGGAGGTTGAGGTCCAGCGCGGCCAGGTTGACGGTATTCCCCGTCGAAATCTTCTCATCACGACCATTCATTGGGTCAATACTCCAGCGCCCCGTAGAGGTAGCCCATCGGAGGACCCGATGGAATGGACCCACACCACACTCGGCGGCGCGCACATCGCCCGCGCCCTTCACATCGGCGACGGCGAGCCCATCGTGCTCATCGGCGCCTGGCCCCAGACCCTCGACGGCTGGGCACGCATCTGGCCCACCCTCGGCAACCGCACCCGGCTCGCCCTCGACCTGCCCGGCTTCGGCCACTCGGCCCCCGCGGACAGCACCCCATCATCCTGCGGGCGCTTCCTCGTGGCCGCGCTCGACGAGCTGGGCTGGGACCGCGTCCACCTCGTCGGTCCCGACGTCGGCGTGCCCGTCACCTTGTGGATGGCCCACCACCACCCCGAGCGGCTGCACTCCATGGTGCTGTCCGATGGCCCCGGCACCTGGCCCCCAGACCTCTCGCGCGACCTGCGCTGGATGGTCCACAGCCGGGTGGTGCGCTGGATGCTGGGCCTCGACGCGCGCCGGTTTGTCCAGATCGCCCTCGACCGGGGCTATGTCGGAGGAAAGCCGGAAGCGCCCGAGCACTTCGTCGACGCCTACCGCGACAAGGTCCCCTCCACGCTCGGCTTCCTGGCGTCGTACCCCCGCGAGCTACCCGCCATCGCAGCCGGCCCGTCGCTCCGCACCCCCGCCCTCGTGCTGTGGGGAGGAGACGACGTGTTCGTGCCTGCCAGCAACGCCCGCGCCATCGCCAAGGCCCTTCCCGACGCCCGCCTCGTCATCCTCGACGGGGTCGGTCACTTCTCCCACGACGACGCACCCGAGGCCTACGGCGCGGAGCTGCGGGACTGGCTGGGCATCGAAGACACATCACACGCCACCGCCTCCGACAGCGTGACCCGGTCGTAGGGGTCGCGTCCCAGCCCAAACGGTGCGTACACCTCCACGGGAGGGTCGGCTGAGATCACGTGGGCATGCACATGTCCGGCCACTTCGGTGGTGTGCGACCGCAGCCGCCAGCCCCCCGGTCCCCGCTCGAGGGTGTCTACCAGTCGCCAACAGCCCGGGCCGGGGTCCTGGGGCCACGCCACCGAAGACCGCGCCACCACCGTGCCCACCGGCAGCGACACATCTTCCTCCACCGCCGTCCACCCCCGCTTCTCGAGGTGGTGCTGAAAGCCCCAGTGTCCGGAAAACCGCTTGTCCCGGTCGCCCATTTCAGCCGCCCTCTGGTCGACCTCGAGGGCAAGCTCCGCATGGGCCTGCGCCATCGCTGCATCGTCGAGCGACAGCGCCACCGACAGTCCCAGAGTGGCCACCACCGCCCCCACCCGCAGGCGAGGCCCGGCAAGAGGCAACAGCGCCAACACCGCGGGCACTGCGAACGGCAGCCAGTAGCGCGTGGCCGTGAAGCGCAGCTTCAGCAGAAACAGCAGGCCACCCACCAGCCACACCGTGAAGAAGACCGCCAATCGGTCCTTCTGGTCGACTGCAGCACCGAGCACCGCACCACCACCTGCCGTCCACAGGACCGTCCACACCAGCGTGCCCCCGGCGTGGTGCGACCACAGCGCTCCCCCGAGGCCCAGCGCAGCACCCACCAGCGCCCCCACCGCCGCCCGCCGCGGACGTCCGCCCGCCAGGACCGGCAGCACCAGCCCACCTCCGAGCGTAGCCACCGAGGCCACCAGCTTGCGGAAGAGGTCGCGGGGGCCGTCCGAGATGCTCTGGAAGCGGGTCATGGCGAGCACGTGCCACTCGCCGTAGGCCGCCACGTCATGCAGGGCGAGGGCCACCGTGGGCAGCGCGGCCACCCCCGTGAGAACAACCGCCTGCTGGGCATCTTTGCGAAGCGCCGGCCACAGTCCCGCGAGGGGAATCAGGGCCAGGCCGCTGTACCGAAACACCGCAGCCATGCCCAACAGCAGCGCCCACGGCCACCGCGCGCCCCCCGGTGGCCGGACCGACAGCAGGCCCGCCATTCCCGCGAGCGTGCAGGCCAGCAGGGGAAGGTCGGGGGTCCAGGCCGTGGCGGCGAGCAGGGCTGCCGGCGACCCACACAACAGCAGCACCGCCGTTCCTGGCCGGCCCGCCACACGGTCCCCCAGCCGCGCCGCGCCCCAGCAGGCCAGCAACAGCCAGGGCCACATCCAGAGGTGGCGGATGGGGTCTGTGGCGTCGACCACCGGAGCCAGCCACCAGCCGATGCCCGGCGGGTTGGACAGCACATCGAAGGCGCGCTCGGTGGTGCCCTGCCAGTTGATGGGAATGGCGTGGGGGCGCCAGATGTCGAGGCGGGCGCCACGGGCGAGCACCAGGAAGTTGGCGTCGTCGATGTGGGGCGGACGGAACAGCGTGGGCAGCGTGCACAGCAGCACGACCAGGGTCGCGAGAACGGAGCGTGGCACCCGACGGAACATGGGCGGACGGTATCACTCCGCCTCGGCCACCCCGTTGAGTCGGTCCACCACCGCGAAGAGGTCGCCCTGGTCGTAGAAGTCCACGCCGAGGAAGTTCACGGGCCGGCCGAAGGCCTCCGAGCAGGCGCGTGCGCGGGTCTCCAGCACCTCGGCCACGTTGGCTTCCAGGCCATTTTCGGCGCTGGGCAGAGGGTCGCCGAGCCAGTGGTTGACCAGGAACAAGGGGTTGTCGAGGTCGCCGCGGTTCTGGTCGCAGGAGAACTCGCTCACTTCGGCGAACGAGTAGGGGGTGTCGACCCACAGGTCCCAGGCGCCATGCAGGCCGGTCCCGTCGGAGGCACCGGACTCCAGGCCCACGATGAGGGTGGTCTGGGCGTCGATGAGCTCACCCAGCGTGGGGTCGGCACCGTCTTCCCAGGCGTACAACCGGTGGCCCAGGCCCGCGGCTTCGAGGGCAGCGCGGGTGTCCTCGATGGAGATGGCGTCCTGGAAGATGATCTGCACCACTTCACGGGGATGGTCGTCGAGGAAGTCGGCCAGCTCCCCCAGGCCCTCGTCGAGCGGCTGGGCGCCCAGGTCGCAGTAGCCGTGACACAGCCAGAGGCCGTCCTCCCACACGTAGGTGTCGAGCATCATGGCGCGGATGCCGTCGTGGAGCTGCTGTGTGAGGCCGTGCTGCTGGTTGGGACCGAGCCAGCCGGCGTCGGCGTTGGACATGCTGTTGTGGGTGCCGGGAAAGGTGACCATGGAGACCGGTCGGTCGCACAGGACCTCGTGGCCGTTGCAGCCGGTGGCCTCGGGGACGGCTCCGGAGTCGTCGCCGGGCGGTTTTTCGGTGGACCCGCAGGCCACCATCGTCGTCAGCAGCAGTAGAGAAACACGCATCGCCGCATCGTAGCGGACCCGTGTGCCACCCGGATAGGCGGCCGCCATGTCGACCACTCTGTACATCGCGGGAACTGCCCGCCAACGGGCCGGTGGCTGGGCCTTCATCCTCGAAGAAGGCGGGAAGACCATCCGCTCCGACTCCGGTGGGGCCTGGGACGTCACCTCCCCCCGCATGGACCTCACCGCCCTCGTGACCGGGCTCGACTCCGTCCAAGACGGCGGCGTGGAGGTCGTCCTCACGAGCGACGCCCTGCTGCGTACCGCAGTGGAATGGATGCCCAAGTGGCGGGCCGCGCGGTGGAAGCGGAAGAAGGGCGGGGCCATCCGCAACCTCGACCTGGTGAAGCGCCTGGCCACGCACACCGACCGCCTTGTGGTGCGCTGGCAGCTGTCCAACGGCAAGGAGACCCTCCTCCAGGACGCCAAGGAGATGGCCCGCGCAGCCGGGGCAAAGGTCGACCGACCCGCCCCCGAGCCGTCCGCGCCACCCGTCACCGGCACGGTCGGTCCCTCCGAAAAGCGCCTCGTGGCCTACACCGACGGCGGCTGCCGCGGGAACCCGGGCGTGGGGGGCTGGGGCTTCCTCATGGTCGACACCCGGTCCGGGGCGGCTCTGTCCAAGCGTGGCGGGGCCCGCGAGACCACCAACAACCGCATGGAGATGCAGGCGGCCATCGAAGCCATGGCAGCCCTCAACCGGCCCGGATTGTCGCTCGAGATCCGCACCGACAGCCGGTACCTGCGCGATGTGGCCACCTCGTGGCTGCGCGGCTGGAAGAAGAACAACTGGAAGAAGAAGACGGGCCAGCCCATCAAGAATGTCGACCTGGTGCAGCGCATCGACATCCTGCAGAACAAGCACGACGTCACCTGGACCTGGGTGAAGGGCCACGCCGGCGAGCCGGGCAACGAGTTCGCCGACCACCTCACCAATGCCGCGATGGACGAGGTCCGGGGTGGAAAGAGCGGCATCGCCGAGCAGCGGTACAAGGTGAGCCCGATACGCATCCACAAGAACTGACGCGGAGTTCCGTTCGTCCAGCGGTCAGCGGTCAGCGGTCAGCGGTCAGCGGTCAGCGGTCAGCGGTCAGCGGTCAGCGGTCAGCCTTGTTGCGGCAGGTAGCATCGTGGAGGGGGCCCACCCCGGCTGCGGCACTCCATCACGCCCATCACGGAGCGAGAAGCACCGCAACCAGGCTGGTCGCTGGTCGCTCGGAAGCGTGGTGGTACTGCGGCTACCAGCGGCCAGTCGCCAGCAGCCAGCCTTGTTGTGGCAGGAACCATCGTGGAGCAGTCCCACCCCGGCAGTGGCACTCCATCACGCCCATCACCGAGCGAGAAGCACCCTCCACAACCAAGCTGGCGGCTGGCGGCTGGCGGCTGGAAGCCCACACAGTCACACCGCTTCCAAGCACCCCATCGCGCCCATCACCGAGCGAGAAGCACCCTCCACAACCAAGCTGACCGCTGACCGCTGACCGCTGACCGCTGATAGCCGAAGTGCCCCGCCCCACCCATCCGGTCGACCCCGGCCTACTTCTCCACCAGCACCGGCACCAGCTCCTCGGCAGTCTCCGCTGTCGCCAACGCCCCCGACCACACCGGGTCAAGCGCCCCCCACCACGCACCAGGCACGTGGATCCAGTTCGCGTCGAGGCTCACATCCACGTCCGCGACGGTCCTCACGGGCGACCGCACCACATACGGCAGCCCCGTGCCCGCCGCGACCAGCCCGAAGCCCCGCACGCTGTACACCGCCTTGGCCGACACCCGCTCGGCCGCCGCCGCCAGCGCGCCGCTCAGGATGTGGGTGTAGGGGGTGCCTCCCGTCCCGATCGAAACATCGTGCCCCACGGCATCTTCGGGAATCCGCACAGCACAGGCCCGCAGCCCGCCGGCCACCAGCGCATCCACGTCGGCGGTGTCCCCACCCGCCACCACCACCACCGGCCCGGACCCCGAGCATGAGACCTCGTGGTGCCCTTCGCCCACGCGACCGGGTGTCCACCGTTCCCCCGGGGTGAGGTGGGCGACGAGATCAGTGATGTCGAGGTCGGTGTCGGTGAGGGCGGCCGTGCGGATGGGACGGATGGGGGCGGGGCCGAGGCCGTCGCTCGGAGCGGGCCCGAGGTCGAGGTGGCGGTCGAAGAAGTCGAGGGCGTGGCGCTGCATCTCAACGGTGTAGCTGTGGGGACCGTCGGTCTCTTTGTAGGTGCCGTTGGCGGGGAGGCCCTTGGGTGGGTCGCCCGCCTGGTCGCGCAGCCACAAGCTGGGCTGGGTGAGCGCGGCCGAGACGCCGGGGTCGGGACCGGGCCAGCCGGGGACCTGGTCGCACGGACAACCACCTGCACGGGCTTCTCGAGGTGTGGGCGGAAAGCTGGCCAGCACCACGGCGTCGATGCGGTCGTCCACCAGGCCCAGGTACAGCGACTGCACCGCTCCACCACTCGCACCCGTGGCGCCGATGCGCGTGGCCCCTTCGGTCTCCAACAGGTCGACGCCCCGCTTCAACAGCGCCAGCTGGAGCCCCATCGCGCTGGTCCCCCCTGACGCGAGGAGCGCGCGGTTGTGGGCACCCTGGTCGAAGTGGATGTGTCGCCCCGGACGGTCGGCTTCTTCCATGCCCGGCGTGTCCACCAACACCACCGTGGCCCCCCGCTGCACCAGCCGCAGCGCCACCTCCTGGGCCTCCGGGCTCGACTTGCCTTCGCCAAAGTGCCCCTGGGCCACCACCACACCGGCCCCGACCGGCGTTTTGGGCCGCAGCAGCGCACCATGGGCATCGAAGCCCGGCCACAGCGGCAGCCGCGCCGGGTAGAGCGTGCCCCCTTCGATGGGCGTGCCCTCACCGAGCACCACCGGTCCACCCGGCGCATCGGGAAAGTCGAGCAGCGCGGCAAAGCGGGCCCGGTCGGCCGGCGGAACGGACGGCTGGCCAGTGCAGGCCCCGAGGACCCCACACATCCCGACCAGCAGCCCGGCGCGCATCGCCTTCAGCTCCGGGCCAGCGGTGCCACTTCCCGGCCGTCGCCCGTCCACAGGCGGCCCGTCCACATCCAGCCATACATCTTGAAGTCGGCGGTGAGCGACCACAGGGGGTAGACAAACGTGGCGGGGCGGTTGTTTTCGACGCGGAAGTGGCCAAACCAGGCGAAGGCGTAGGCCCACACCACGCCCGCCAGCACGAGTGGGTTCGCGATGGTGAAGGCCACGATGGTTCCCAGCAGGACGGGCGCCGAGGAGCGCACCCGCTCCATCTGAAAGCCCGCAGCGAGGGCACCGGCACACAGCGCCAGCGCGATGCCCATCCGCCCCGGTGCCACCAGGATGCTCAGCAGCAGGGTGAGCAGGAAGCCCGACGTGCCCACGAAGTGCAGCCAGCGGCTCTTCGCGACCCGATGCTCGGAGATGTAGTACGGCCAGAACTCGGCGAACGACCCGATGCGGTCGGTGGACGGCTGGAGGGGGGCGTCGGACATGGGAACCTCGCTTCGCCCCCGCGCACTAACCGCGCCATCAGACGCCGTCCGACCCCTCGATGCGTACCTCCTGGCCGGGCCGCACCCGCTCGTTGCCTCGGACCACCACCACGTCACCTTCGGCCAGACCATCCGCCTGCACGAGCGCTTCGGTGCGGGTGGTCACGAGCACCTCCACCGGCACCACGTCGGCCTTGCCATCGGTCACGCGCACCAGGCGGGCTTGCTCCGGGTCGGCGATGAGGGCGTCGCGCGGCACCTTCACACCCCGGTTCTCCCATCGGACCGGCACCGTCACGTCGACCGCCTGCCCAGCCACCACGCCCCCGGAGGGCCGCAGGCGCACCAGCGATGTGCGGGTGGTGGGGTCGAGCGTGGGCACCACTGCCACCACCTCGGCCGACTGACCGGCCACGTCCACTGTGTCTCCTTTGGACAGCCGACCCGCGATGGCCTCGGGCACCTGCACCCGCACCTCTACCGCTTCCGTGGACACCAGCGAGATGAGCGTGTCGCCCGCGCGCACCCAGTCGCCCGGATCGGCCTGCCTCAGCGTCACCACGCCGGCAAAGGGCGCCCGCAGGCGCTGGCGGTCCAGCAGAGCCGCCGCTCGAGATGCCTCCGCCCGACGCACATCCACCCGCGCCCGCTGGGCCGCGACCGCCTGCACCGCATCCTGGAGCTCCTCACGCCCGAGCACCCGCTCTCCCACGGCCCTGCGCCGCTCCAGAGCACCCTCCAGTCGGGCCAGCTCGGCCACCGCTTCATCCACCGCCGCCCGCGCAGCCCGCCACTCGGCCCGACCGAGCGACAGGTCGAGCTCCAGCAGCAACGCGCCCGCTTCCACCCGGTCGCCTTCGCGCACGTGCACCGCGGCCACAGGACCGTCCGCACCCACCGCGAGAGTGGCGTCGTCGAGGGCCTTCACGTCGCCCACGGTGTGCCAGGGCTCCGCCAGCGACCCGGCCTCCACCGTGGCCACCCGCACCAGCGCTGGTGGAGGACCGCCCCGCTCGGACGCATCACTTCCACACGCCACGAGCAGCAGTGCCAGCCAAAGGTGTCGCAAAGCATCCTCCGAGCAGCCGAGCTATCCCAAGCACCCACCCTCGGCGCGCAGGATCGACGAGACCGGTTACCGCGGGGCCATGAACGGTGTGCTTCCCGCGGTGGCCCGACGCCACCTCCGCTATGGCTGGCTGGGCCTCGCGCTCTTCGTGGGCATGGGCCTCGTGCTCGAAGGGCTGCACGCCGTGAAGGCGCCCGTGTACCTCGATGTGGGCAGCGAGACCCGCCGGCTCATGTGGACCCTCGCCCACGCCCACGGCACCCTCCTGTCGCTCGTGCAGCTGTCGGCGGCGGCCACGGCGGTGATGGTGGGCCCCGGTGTGGTGTCGGCGCTCGCATCGCGCCTGCTGCTGTCGGGGCTCGTGCTCCTGCCCTTGGGCTTCTTCCTCGGCGGGGTGGTCACCTACGGCGGCGACCCCGGTCCCGGCGTGTTTCTCGCACCTGTGGGCGCCCTCACCACACTGGTGGGTGTGGGGTCGGTGGCAGCGAGTGTGTGGAAGGCCACGGGCGCCGGAACGTCGGAGTAGTCGCTACTTTGGACAGGTGGTCACCCGCGCCTTCTGTTGGGCGGCCAGCTCGGCGGCGTCGGCAGCGGCCAGCTTTGCGAGCGCATCGGGACCAACCACCGACCCGGACTTGCCCATCAAGGAGCGGTGGGTGCGGTCCCAGGCGGCGCGGTCGGTGGGGTCGATGCGGGCGAAGGCGTCGGCCGTCCAGGGCGTGGGGGGAGGCGCAGTGGGCAGCCCCACGAGGCGGTCGAAGGCCTCGGACAAGGGCCGGTCGGAGGGCGTGTCGACACATTCGGCGAGGGTCCACTTCAGGGGATGGGTGTGGTGCAAGACCGCCTTGTCGCCGAGGTCGGCGAGGAACAACGCGGCGCCTTGACACGTGGCGACCGGGCCGGTCTCGCGGGCTTCGGTGCCGGCCAACAGCACCCGCTGCACCGACCAATGCGCCGGAAGCAGAGCCCCCATGGGCTTGGGTGCGTTGGGCAGGCGGACGGCCGACACATGGCGCCAGCCCGCCGACACCAGGATGGGCCGGTCGGGGTGACGGGCCCGCAGCTCTCGAAGCGCACCCGCCATCGCATCGTCGCGATCACGGAAGCAGTCCAAGACCACCGCACGGTCGGTGTCGGTGGGGCTCGGGGGCAGGCGACAGGGAGGAGCCAGGCCCGCCAGCCGAATGTCGACACCTCGAGCCCGGGCCGCTTCGAGCGCATCGACGATGCGGACGTACTCGTTGAAGTACAGCGGAGCGGGCCAGTACCTCTGCCCCACAATGGCCGGCCAGGTCGCGGAAGTGGGCTTGGCGTCGGCCCCCATCGGCACCAGCTCCATCGCCAGGACAATCGGTCGGTCCATCGCTTCGAGAACATCGACCAGGAAGTCGATCTCCGCCACATCACCGTGGTGTTCGCCCACCAACACCACGTCGTGCGTATGGACCGCCTCGACCACCCCCTGGACCGCCGGCCCCATCCCCACACTCGCCCCGAGGGCAGGCCGGTGGCAGTCCTGGACGGGCACTGCAGGCCCCCGGTCGGAGGTGCAGGCCACAGCCAACAGAAGCGGGATCAAGCGCAGCATGGCGGCCACGTAGCCCGCCCCTGAACGGGAAGGACAGGTCGTGGGCCGCGTCCGACGGCTTCGCGGGTACAGGCCTTCCCCTTCAGGGGAAGGTGCCCGAAGGGCGGATGGGGCCTCCCTCAGAACGCCCCCGGCGCTGTGTTGGAGTAGCCCGAGGTGAGGTCCTGCAGTGCACCGGTGGCCACGAGCCTGGTGTGGATGGTGGACCTGTTTCGAGGTCGACGCTGCTGTCGGTGTAGTCGTCGCTGACGGCGCTGTTGCCGTCCATGTTGCGGAGCTGTGCAAGGAGACACCCGAATCGGTGGACACCGCACGCCCCGAGAGCCCGCTCCGCTACGCTCCTCTCATGTCCTCGCCCCCCCGCTGGCTCCCGCTCGTGGCCGCCCTGTGCGCCGGTCCGCTCCTCGCCGAGGGCCTGGCCACGTGGCGCTACGGCTCCAGCCGACCCATGCCCGCGATGTTCGCCCAGACAGTCGACGGACGCATCGGCCTCCAACCCAACACAATGGTCAAGGGCCGGACCCCATCCGGCACCCCCTACGCCATCCACATCGGTCCCGACGGCCACCGCCAGCCCGCCCCCGCCAACCCGGCCTGGCTGCTCACCGGCGACAGCCTGGCCTTCGGACTCGGAGTGGACGACGACGCCACAGCCGCCGCCCACCTCACCCACCAGGGCATCGCCACCCGGACCATCGGCGCACCCGGATACTCCCTCCAAGACGCCCTCACCGAGGCCCACCTCACCCTCGGCAGCCACCCCGACGTCCAGGGCGTGTTCGTGTGGGTGAATCCCATCGACGACGACCGACAGCTGCGTCCCGGTCCCGACTTCGCCCGCGATGTGGTGGCCGGACACGTGGTGCAGGCCGACACCCCGGCCCTCCTCCGCCTGGTGCTCGACTCCCCCCTCGCCCACAGCCACGTGGTGTCCACCCTCGTGAGCGGCATCGGCATGCTCCGGCTGATCGACAACCACGGCTACAGCGTCGTGGGGATGGGCACGGCCGACGACGGTGGCTGGGCCGACTTCCACGCCCTCGGTGAGCAAGTGGCCGCCTTTGCCCGACAACACCCATGCGTGGCCGTCGTGCCCGTGTGGGTGCCCCTTCCCGGCACAAGCGTGCCCGACCGCCCACGGCCATCCGCCCTCGAGCGCAGCGTTCTCCCGCTCGACGACACCGCCGCACGCGCAGGCTTCCGAGACGGCCTGGGAGACGTCCCATTGCTCGACCTCTCCGCGCCCTTCACCAACCGCCCCGACGCCTACCTGCCCGCCGACACCCACCTGTCCGCCACCGGACACGCCCTGCTGGCCCACCTCCTCGCCGACGCCACCACCCACTCCCCAACAAGCTGCCCATGACCGACCCCTACCGTCCATCGCCGGTCCTCCCACTGCCTCGCATCCATCCCTCGCCGGGCTTCCTGCTCCTGGTGGCCGTCGTCTACGGTGGCTGCGGCGCCCTGGCATCAGTCCCCATGGCCATCCTCCAGGACCTCGCACAGGCGTGCGGCGGCGGACCGGGCTTCAACGCGCTCCCCGCCAGCCTGTTCTGGACCCTCGGTGTGGTGCTCTCCGCCACCATTCCAGTGCTCACCTACACCCGCTTCGGTGTCCAAGCGGGACCATCCCCCATCCGACGCGCCGCTCTGGGTGCCGGCACCGTCGCCCTCGTGGTCGTGACGACGATGGTGTGCTGGGCCATGGCCGGCGCCTACTTCTCTTGGACGCCCGCCCGCCTCGAGCTCGTGTCGCTACAGACCCTCACCGACGCCCTCGACCTGCTGTTCATCGCAGGGATGGTGGGCGCCACCGCGAGCCCGCTGGGCGTGGTCATCGGCCTGGTGCTGATTCCCCCGACGACGCCCACGCCCGGCCCCGCCGAGGAATGAGCCGCCTACCAGCAGTCCACCGCACCCGCAGCGTCGACCGTGCAGACCTCGCGGCCCTGGACGTCCATCTGCTGGAACGGCCCCACTTCGGACACCTCGCGTGCCCCCACACACGAGACCGCACCCGCATCATCGAGCATGCAGAGCGTGCCCATGTCGGACACCCCAATCGACGCCACGCCTTCAGTGGGCAAGTCATCCAACCCATCGGCCGAGTCGCCCCAACACACCACGCCACCTGCAGTCGTACGCGCACAGGACAGCTCGAGCGGCCCCACGGCCACCTGATCGAAGCCCGCATCGGTGGGAGGGTCGAACACCACGATGCTCTCGTGCGACGACCAGCAGGCCAGCGTGCCGCCCGCCTCCACGCCACACCCGTGGTAGAGGCCCGCAGAGACTGTGGTGAAGGTGCCGTCGGGGGTGGGCGTGTGGCCCAGGTTGTAGCCCCCCCAGCAGCTTGCATTGCCGCTGGTGGTGACCCCACACGACATGTACCCACCGGCGTCGATCATCGCGAAGGTGTCGTCGGGCGGGGTGGCCTGGGAGTAGGTGTCGTAGCCCCAGCACGCCACCACACCCGCCGCATCGCGGGCGCACGCATGGCTCGAGCCCCCGACCACCTCGACGAAGGTGCCGTCGGGGTGGTTGAGCTGGCCGATGTCGTTGCTGCCGTCACACTCGAGCGCGCCGGTGCTGTCGAGGGTGCAGTAGAATTCACTTCCCGCACCCACCCGGTACCCACAGCCCACATCGCCGCCCGTGGCGGTGCGGTCGAACGGGAACAGGTTGGGGTTGGTGTCGTCGCAGTCGCCTTCCGCACCCGTGAACCCATCCCCGTCCGAGTCCACGGGAACGTCCGTCTCGCCGGTGTCGCCAGAGTCTTCGGTGTCGTCGGTCCAGTCGTCGTCCGTGATGTCGGTCTGGTCGGTGCCGCTGTCGGCAGACTTGTCCCCGCCGCAAGCCGCCAGGGCTCCAGCGACCATGAAGAGTACCGTCCAGCTCGGCGTCTTGCGCATTGTGCCTCCCACGGGTGGTGTGCCCCGCGGGCGTAATCAAGCGGGACAGGGCATGGGATGCCTCTACACGCCACATGCCTGCCCCATGACATTCCCGAACAAGAACCAGCGGGGTACGGGCCTTCCCCCCCCGAGCATCGGAGCCGCCATGACCACCTCCCCCCCCTCCATCCACATCTCGGCTGCATTCGACAGCGGAAACATCCGTGTGGTCGACGCCTCCGACCCGGCCAACGTCCGCCTGGAGATCGTGCACGATGCCGGGGGCGAGCACCTGCAGTGGTTCCACTTCCGCGTCGCGGGTGTCCGAGGCCGCGCCATCGCCCTCCACATCGACAACGCAGGCGCCTGCTCGTACCCGAAGGGCTGGGAGAACTACAAGGCCCGCGTCTCGACGGACCGCACCACCTGGCGACAGGTCGAGACCGACTACGCCGACGGTGTTCTCACGATTCGACACACCCCCGACGCCGACGTCATCTGGGTGGCCTACTTCGCCCCCTACAGCCACGAACGCCACCAGGACCTCCTGGCCCGGTGCCAGGCCAGCCCCTTCGCCCGCGTGGACCGCCTGGGCGCCACCCTCGATGGTCGCGACCTGGACCGCGTGGTGGTGGGCTCGCCCGCCGACGACAAGCGCACGGTGTGGGTGGTCGCCCGCCAGCATCCCGGCGAGTCGATGGCCGAGTGGTGGATGGAAGGCTTCCTCTCCCGCCTGCTCGACCCCCACGACGCCCTCGCCCGACGCTTGCGCAACGCCGCGGTCTTCCACATCGTCCCCAACATGAACCCCGATGGCAGCTTCCGCGGCCACCTCCGCTGCAACGCAGTGGGCGCCAACCTCAACCGCGAGTGGGAGACCCCCACGGCCGAGCGCAGCCCCGAGGTGCTGTGGGTGCGCAACAAGATGGACGAAACGGGCGTGGACCTGTGCCTGGACGTCCACGGCGACGAGGCCCTGCCCTACAACTTCATCGCCGGCAGCGACGGCATCCCCAGCTTCTCGCCTCGCCTCAAGGGTCTGCTCGACGGCTTCAAGGCGGCGTACATGCTGGCGTGTCCCGACTTCCAGACTCGCTACGGCTACCCCGTGTCTGCGCCGGGAACGGCGAACATGACGATGTGTACGAGCCAGGTGGCGGAGCGGTTCGACTGCCTGGCGATGACGTTGGAGATGCCGTTCAAGGACAACGCAGACTTGCCGGATGGGGAGTTCGGGTGGAGTCCGGAGCGGTGTGCCCGGTTGGGCGCCGCAGTGCTGCATCCCATCGACTCTGTCATGGGGCAGCTTCGGTAGTTCGGGGGCGTTGGTAAGGGCGGAGCGGGCCTGGAAGGGCCTGGATTCGACCCCGACCCTTACCAATGCCCTTACCAGCACCCTTACCGATCATGGATGGTTCGGAGGAAGCGGACCCGGCCTGTTCCCGGTCGATGTGGGGGTCGCGTGAATGCGCCGTTGCCCGACAGCATGAGGACCCAACGTCCCGGCACCGTTCGGGGCGTTGCTGGTCTTGGCACCACTCGATTGCCCCCCGATTCGCCCCCATCCCGACCTCGCCACCCTCTTCGAGGCGGCCGCGTCGGCCTTGTCAACGACGACGGCCACCACTCCACGTTCCGCCTGGCGCTGGAGCCCGGCACTGACGTGGGCAAACAATCCAAGATGGGCCTCATCGCGGTCGGTAACGACAAGGGGCAGGTGCGGCTGTGCCTGCCCTGGAGCTGGCGGAACTTCGTGACCGCGGCCGGCTTCGAGGTCACCCAAGGCCAGGACGAGAACGAGAAGCCCGTGGCAATGATCTGGCAGGACCCCAAGCCCGGCGATGGCTTCGAGATCCCGCTTCCCGTGGGGCGGGCCGCCGGCCTGAAGCTCGCGGTGAAGGTGGTGTAGCTCAAGAACCGAGAGACCCATGGTCGTCCCGGGTCCGCAGACGCACGGCCTGGGCCGTCCGTCGACTCCTCGCCCCTGCCTGGGAGGTGGAGGAGTGTAGACCAGCCAGAAGGGTTCGGTGGATAGAGTAGGCCCGTCGCAACCGAACCATGTAACGCGAGTCGCGATGCCGCCCCTCGTCCGTTCGGCTGATGTCTGGGACTCCGGGTCCAGCCTATACACCCAGTCCCAACCAACTGGAGATTCTCATGCGTCGCCTTTCCTTTCTCTGCTTTCTGTCGCTCGCTGCATGTGGCGGTCCCAAGGACGGATCCAACGAGGACAACTCGGAAATCTCAAGTGTGAGCAGTGCTGTTGACGACTTGTCGGCTACCGTCGACGCTCAGGGGTCGGAGCTCCTGGGTTTGGCGGAGGAAGTCGGCGGCGTTGGCGCCGACGTTGCCGCCCTGCAGAGCAGCCTCACCGAGGTTGACGACGTTCTCAACGGACTCGAAGCAGACATCGCAGCAGTGGAGACGGACAGCACAGCACTTGAGACGGAGCTCGCCGCCCAGCACGCAGAAACCTCAAGCCGCCTCGATGCGCTTGAGTCTGTCGTGTCGTTTACCGTTCGCTTCGATGGTACGGCTCCCGATGGGGGCGACGACACCTGGATTAGCAGTAGCCAACCCGTGACGCACAACGGTCCGGGCGACTATTCCGTCAACTTCGAGCCGGGGTCGTTCTCGGCCGTCGCATGCACCGTCAGCCCCCTTGTGAGCGAAGGCGCGGGAGGACCACGACTTGCCACGATGAAGTCCAATCGCGGCAGCGCAGATCACGTCGAGCTCTTCATCTGGAACACAAGCGGCGCCAAGGAGGACCACCCGTTTGCTGTTTCATGTAGTGCAGTGCTGAACACACCGTGATGTGCTGTTCGTGGGCATAGCTGTCGTCCCTGGCGACTCGGCTTTCCACAGACGGGACGTCTGATCTGATTGCAATCGATGCTCGCAATGTTGGGTTCGCTGCGGGACCGCTCTCCGAGTGCGGATGGCCAAGAGAGCGGGTGTGGGTCTGAGCCTCGCTACAGGTCCGCTGCGAATGACTCGATCAACGCGGCGAAGTCCCGGGGATGGGACCAGGGAGCCAGATGGGGGCCTGGAACGCGCTGTACCGCGCCCCGCCAGAGTGTGGGAAGCTCGCCGGCCAAGGCCTCAAGGTATCTGCCCTGCACCAAGGCGTCGCTGTTGGCCTGTACCAGGCAAACCGGAACAGCAGTCTCCTTCAAGATGGCGATCTCATCTTCGAAGTCAACGTCGACGAGACTTGCGCCGATTTCAGCGCGAGCGCGACCATGGGCCCTGCCAGCCAAGTCCAATAGCGAGAGCGGCAAAGGAAGGAGCATGGCCTCCAACAGCTCCCGAAGCTGCTGGGGCTTCAGATGCTCGGAGAAGGCGTGGCCAACAGCTGGGTGGGGCGAGAAGGCCTCCCCAATCGCTGGGGGTGTTCCAAGCGGTGGCGTTCCGCAGATCAGTAGCCCGCGTCCGGGTGCCTTTGCCTGAAGCGCCAGGTGGCCACCCAGGCTATGCCCCACCATGAAGTAGTCGGTCAGTGTGTGAGCGAACGACGATATGAACCGGCCCAATGCTCGCATACCGTATTGGCCGGGTGTGCGGTCGGAGCCTCCGTGCCCGGGCAGGTCGATGGCCACCAAGCTTCGATCCGGCATGGCTCGAAACACCGGCTCCCAGAAGGCCGCGCCGAGAGAGTTGCCATGGACTAGCAACGCAGTGGGGCCACGGCCGTCTTGAACGGCGCCAGTGATGCGCACGCCGTTGATGTTCCATTCTGTGTTCTTCATGGTGTGTCCTCTATCTCTCGGTTCTGCAACAGCTGGGGACCAGCACTTGTTCGGTTCGGGGGCAGGCGCGAACGCCACTCGTGCGAGGAGAATCGCTTGAAGCCTCTCGCTCGTCTTCGGAGGGGCACACTCGTTCGGTCATCCACACCAGGGCCCCCGCTCGAGAGTGTCGATGAGGTCTTCGGGCGGGGCGGCGAGTAGCTCGGCAAGCTCAACCCGGTTGGCGACGCCGAGGACTCGATAGGCGGCCCTGAGGTGGGTTCGAACGGTCGCGGGGCTGCGGTCCAAGGCGGTGGCCACCTCGGCAACGGTGGCCCCCGCAGCGGCGAACTCAACCACCTCGCTCTGAGGCGGGGTTAGCAAGGCCAAAGGCGTCAAGGTCAATGGGGGCAACGGGGCCAGATGCAATAGGTAGAGGTGCCCTGCGCCGTCGAGCCGGGTCGCTGTTAGCCCGAATTGTGCCCGCAGAGACGGAGAAAGGCGTCTCTGCGGGCTAGCGAAAACGTGGGCCACGCCTTAGTTGT
>ENA-OWNT01001216-OWNT01001216.1-seawater-metagenome-genome-assembly--contig:-NODE-1216-length-34963-cov-4.059221_pt1 | contig 34963 bp, 23 predicted proteins | sample MGYA00238136_ERZ651165 | MGnify/ENA primary metagenome ERZ651165 (study PRJEB26861, sample SAMN08777766) | seawater metagenome | isolation source: coastal seawater | place: USA: Florida | collected...
AAAGGCATAAACGTTGTCGTCGTCGTCGTCGTCGTCGTCGTCGTCGTCGTCGTCGTCGTCGTCGTTGTTGCCGTCGTTGTTGTCGTCGTCGTCGTCATCGTCGTTGTTGTCGTTGTTGTCGTTGTTGCCGTTGTTGTCGTCGTCGTCGTCATCATCATCGTTGTCGTTGTTGTTGTGAAAATGTGTCGTTATCGCCGTTGTCGTCGTCATTGTTGTTGCCATCGTTGTGTTGTTGTTGCTGCTGTTGCTGTTGCTGTTGCTGTTGTTGTTGTGAATTAAAGGTATCAAAGCAATGAATAGCCTACTACCGCGCACTCACCCACTCACTGACGCCGAAGTTGTTGTTGTTGTCGTCGTCGTCGTCGTTGTTGTTGTTGTTGTTGTTGTGGCAGTCATTGTTGGTGGAGTCATTGATTGTTGGTGGACTCGTGTTGGTAGTGGCGTTGGTGGTGGTAGTCGTCGCCGTTGTCGTCGCCGTTGTTGAAGTCGTGTCGTCGCCGTCGTCGTTGTTGTTGCTGTTGTTGCTGTTGCTGTAATGGTTGTCGTCGCAGTTATTAACCAACGACACGAACGACACACGACACGCGGCGCGTGACGTTGCGACTTGACTGATGGACTCAGTGGCAACGCAGCTGTTGATGGCCATGTTCGCACGGTTTCAGAGAGCTTGCTGCCGACACAGTTTTGTGTCAACACGATTTTTTGACCTGCCAAAATTGTCGCACAAAGCACGGTGAGACGGAATTGGTAGTTTGTTGGTGGTAACATTTTGCCGGTGCGCACACGGTCTGGTCGTGTGCAGGCGTCAGGGGTTTGATATCCTGGCAGGACCTCTTGTTCTGCTCTTGCTTAGCTAGCTGTGCCAATCCACCATGGCAGCCCGGCAGAAACTGAAAGACCGCGTGGTCAAGGAGTTTGACGTTGTGGTCCTCCACCCTCGTGGTACGGGGTTGCAGCGGGCCGAGCTGAACTCGCAAGAAACGAGGACGTACATTGTGCAATACCCAACCCGGCTGAAGCATTTGTCGCAGCAGCGAGTGGACGACGTGCTTTTCCAACCGTGCCATGAAAAGTTGGAAACGAAAATGTGCAGCGTCCCCTCTCGCACGGATCCTGACAGCGCATTCAGTGGGGTTACCAAGACCACTTTCCGATCGCGCAAGATCCCAACTCGAGCTCAGTATGCCGTGGGCACCATTGCAGGCAACCAATTGATTCTCAGACCTGTAAAAGCGGTGCTGCAAATGCAGCCCGTGTTCGACTACATTGACAACGCTCAGCGCCAAGAGGACCACGCCCGTCAGGAAAGCGCGGCCCTTGCCAAGCAGGAAGCGTTGGCCACGCAGACCCGCATCCTCGGAACGTCGTACAAAGTCCGCGAAACCAACAAATCGCGGAATCGCAAGTTGAAATCTTTTTCGTACATGAAAAGCTTGGAACACAACGACGTGCCCTTGCCGTTGCACATTGAGCGCGATGCCGACATAGTCGGGCGTGTTCCAATTCAGACCGCGGCCGCCGCACACGCGCACACAGATATAGCTGGTGCATCGCTGCTGCGAGCGGATGAGTACTGCCAACGCATGTGTTTGTACCGCAACGGCGACAGTCAGGACGACGAGTTGAACCACAACAGTGACAAGCTCAATCTGCTGGCCCTCAAGGGCAAGCCAGTGGAGTACCAAGTTAGAGAAGTGATCCGATGTGGCCACGTCGTGGCGCATTCGGAGCTGACGCGCATTCTTCGGCACCCGCTGAAAACGCTCTCCGACAAAGACATAGCCACGTTGGCCCTCGAGGTAGCACATCTCGTGCAGGGACACTGGGTCGCCAAAAGCAACTTGTGGTACAAGATTCCGTACCACGCCACCTGTCGTGACTACATTTTGAAGCAGTTCGAGGGTGGTGGCGTAGTCACCAAAATAGAGCTTCACAAGGTTATGAAGGACCTATCCCCAACCCTGTTGGAGATTATGCTCAACGAAATCAGTGTCTTCGTTCCGTCCGAAAAGATCTGGCGATTCAAATATGACTGTGATCAGGAGACACAGCACGATTTTGGTCGGTTTGCTGCTGGGAAGTTACGCAACCTTGCTGATCTGAAGAAGCAAATCGAGCTTGGTATCGGTGCCGGCGCGAACCAAGCCCACGGCAGCCACATGTGGGGCTCGCATGCCTCGCACGTCGGAGGCGGCAAGCGACGTCGCCCTTCATCGAGCAGCGGAGCGCATCAACTGTCTGGACCCGGTGGCTCCCTGGAGTCCTTGTCGCCGGCTGGGTACAGCGTCCATCGTGTGATGCAACGTCACAACATATGCACCCTTCCGTTCATGGTGGAAGAGGTCGGAAAAGCTGGCGAGCAACATTCGTCTGCAGAAATCAGTGCTGCGTTGAACAAGCTCTGCATTGAGGTGCGTGGGAAGTTCATCGTGCGGCAGACCGGCAACCGCCAGTTCGATTACTGGCGAGCCATCGTAGCAAAGCTATTTTCAGAAAAGCAATACCTGCGCCGAAAGGACGTCATGCAGGCAGTGCAAGCCAAAACCGGTTCTTCTTTACCCAGCGCCAGCTACAAGAAATTGATGAAGAGCATTGCTCAAACAGGAGGAGAAGACGGCAAACAGTCTGCGGTCTGGAGCTTGCTCCCCGGTGACCATCGTGACTAGGTGCCACATCGTGGAGACGTGGCGACGGCACCGCTCACCGTCGACCACGGCACCCTTCTGCACGGCACACAACACAACACAACATGGCCTCACTGTAAAGAGATAACGTAAAATGAACCAGTGCTTAGATGAGATTATTTCTGTGTCAAGGAAGGACTGCATTTACTCGTAGGCGTCGTCACGACTGGTCGGGCCCATGTATGACGAAGATTCGGTCGAAGGATCCACGGAATCCATGGTGCTGCCATCGGCGCCGTCGCCGGTGAGGGCGCTGGCGCTGTCTTGGTCGCTGTTCGCGAGGACTTCTCCGATGAGCGCGTTTGTGGCGTCAGTCACGGGCACGGGATCTTCTTGCGTCGTGGTTTCCTCGGACGGGACGTCGACGTCGTCGATTGCGTGAATAATGGTGGCGATCAGCTGGGCTGCTCCGGTGGAACTATCGTTGTTGAAGTCCTCAATACCGGTGTCCTCCGAGGTGGTGTGCTCGCCCGACTCGTCGTCCAAGCTTTGCTCCTTCATCTGCGCTTCCACGATTCCATCAACGAGTCGCTTAGAGGCTTCCGTGTGCATGGAGAGCATGCCTTCGTCGTCGTCACCTCCCTCTTCTTCGTCGTCGGGTTCGTCTGCTTCCTCCTCCTCTTCGGGATCTTCCTTCTTCTTGTTCGAGACGAGCACGATAACCACGATGATGATGACTAGAATGATGATACACGCGATGATGATACCGGCGAGACCTCCAACACCGCCAACCTCGGAGAATGCCTCCTGGTTGGCCGGGTTTGTGGTCGAAGCCGCGATCGTTGTGGTGGGGCCAGCGGTTGTGGTGGGGCCAGCGGTTGTGGTGGGGCCAGCCGTTGTCGTGCCAGCCGTTGTCGTGCCAGCCGTCGTCGTGCCAGCCGTCGTCGTGCCAGCCGTCGTCGTAGTAGTCGTAGTCGTAAAGATCGGGTCCTCCAATGTGAAGAAGAGCACCGATCCCGGCAACAGCGTGACGAACGCACCGGTGGCGAAGATTTCCTCGAACGCTGCCCTTGTGTCATTGTTCATTGGAAGGATGGCCCTGACCGAACCACAGAGAGAAGACGCCTGCGTGTTCTTGAACAACGTAGCCCAGTTGGCCGTGGAGCCGGTGGCTTCGTTGTACGCTGCGGTGAAAGCGTCGCGGTACACATCACTGCGGCTGCTCTCGCTGGATTCGTTGAACCAAGCTTCGCATTCCTCCTGCGTCCAGTCCTGCGAACGCAAGAACACACACTCTCCCGGGAAAGTCTCGCAATAGGCGCCGGCCGTAAGGTTGGCAGTGGTGCCGGGGGCTTGCGTGATGGCGGTGGTCGTGGTGGAAGTGCTGTTGGAACCGGTGCCGTCGGTGGTGGTCGTGGTGCCGTTGTTGCCGGCTCCAGAAGAGGTGGTGGTGCTTGAGGCATTGATTCCGGAATCAGTCGTTGAAGTACTGGTCGTTGTGGTTGTAGTGGTAGTAGTAGTAGTAGTAGTCGTCGTCGTAGTCGTAGTCGTAGTCGTCGTTGTGGTCGTCGTAGTCGTCGTTGTGGTGGTGGTGGTCGCCGTCGTCGTCGTGATCACAGGGGCCGTGGTGGCAGATGCGGTAGATACCGAAGTCAAGGCGTCAGCGCTGGTGGTAACTGGGCCCACTGTGGTGTCGCCGCCGGTGGTGGTGGCGGAGACGCAGAACAAACCAGTGTCCTCGCCTGCGAGGGTGGCAAAACCGGTCGTGGAGCTGCAGGTAGCGAAGGCTGTGGAGACCAGGGTGTCGTTCGACTCAAAGCCAGTCGCGCAAGACACCTCAACAGTCTGGCCGTATGTCAGTCTGCAGTTGGGGCCAGCGCCCTCCAAGCAGGTGACCGTGTAGCAGTCGCTGCTGCAGTCCAAGGACTCGGGAGAGCCCCACTCGTATGCAGCACCGAGGTCCAAGTCAGAGTAGTCGCAGACGACTGCATCACAAGTCAGCTCGGAGAAAGCGGAAGAAACTTCGAGACTGGCGCGCGGGTTGCTGGGACTTGCGCTGGATTCGCCACCGCAAGGGATGTCAACAGATGCGTCGCCGTTGGCCTCGTATCCTGCGGCGCACACGATTTGGCCGACATCACCATTCTTGAAACTAGTTCCGGCGTGCACGACTTCCTGGCCGACCAGAGTCGTACCACTGTCGCTCGGGCAATCGTTCGAAAACGGAGTCGTGGACTTCAGGCAGTAGGAGCGCACTTCATTCTTGAAAGAGTCACGGTTGAGGCAATACACAGTTTGGAACTGGTAGCTCGGCCAAAACAAGTCCTTGTACCCAGAGGCGCAGTTGACCAGGACAGACTCTCCGTACGCAACGACGTCGGGAGTGTCTTCGGGAACCTGGTAGTGGTTGCCCGTCAAATCCAGATCGGCAAGGTCACACTGAAGTGCGGAACAGCCGCCAGCCCAGTTGCCGCTGGCGTCCTTGTACACCAGACCGACATCGACAGGAGTCCACACGCCGTCGAAGCACTCAAAGTCTTGCTCGCATCCAGCGGCAGCAGTGCATGTGTAGCCTTCACTGCACGCAACAGTAGCAGTGTTGTTGTCGGCGTACGTCGCAGAGAAGGTTCCGTTGACAAGCCCGAATTCCGAAAAGTCAGTTGCTTCGCAGTCACCTTCAAGTTGACGACTGGGGTGCTTCTCGCATTGCGGAGAAATGCTGAAAGCAGCAATGAGGGCGTTGTTCTTGCACTTGATGTCTTCGATTTCAACGATTTCGTCGAAGGTCTCTTCGAAGAAGGACCCAATCTGCGTCTTCATGCTGTCCGTGCATTCCGTGTCGGCGAAAGACCAAGTGGCTTTCACGCGGCCATCAACGGTCAAGTGGGCACGCTTGACGCCAGAGATGGAGGTTTCCTCCTGGTGCATCTTCGAGTCGGAGAGCACAAAATCGATCATAGAGATCAAATCCGTCGCGCATGACGAATCAGAGACGGTCGCGCCGGCCGCCAGTGCGGCCCCGGCGGCCGCGAGGACGCTGGTGAACTTCATTGTTTCTGTGGATGTGATCAGCAACACTCCACGTTCGCTCTTGCCAGAAAGAACGGAAAGAGGGAGCAAAAAAGCGCAAGAGAAAAACGCGCACAACAAGAATCGCGCTTCTGCTTCACGGTTTACGCGGGCAACGATGCACACAACGCGATGTAAATGTCAGCGCGCACCGAATTGACTGTGCTTACGGAGCCACTGACGCAGGGATGTAATGCGGATCGGTCACGCCGCAGACGAGCATGCATGCATCGGAGGCACAGACAATGTCGTTGACTACATAGTCGAACCGCTCCAAGCAGCGCTCGCTAGTGATGCCTTGAGGGCATTTGGTGCGTGCCCATCCATAAATTGGCGCAATCACCAGTGCAATCGCCAAGCCGACCACTTCCCTTCCCGCTTGGCCTTGCTTAGCGGCTAAATAGTCACTTGTCGGTCTTCGAACACAAGGTCTTTGCGTGCAATCTACCAGTGAAACTGAGGCCGCGCCCTCGGCAGCAAAGACGGTGGCGTTGACGTCGTCTGTGGTTGTATGACCTGAGGTGGTCAAGCAAAAGCAAGTCACCAAGCAACAACAGCCGCCCACACGAAGAAGGCCCCGACGACGACGACCACCACCACAGACAAGCCCAAGACAACGAAGACAACAACGAGGAAGCCTACGAGGACGACGGCGACGACGACCAGAAAGAAGATGAACAGTCAGTCAGTCGATGAGTTGTAAAGGAAGTGAAGGCAGCAGTGGCTGTGGGCGGAGGGAGGCGGTGCGGTGAGGGAATGAATGATGATGCGTGGTGGGGGGAGGAAGAAGGGAGCTGTGGTGTTGTGGTGTTGTGAGTTTTGGCTGTGGGAGTGGGGGGGAGAGGAAGTCAGGGGGAGTGAACGATGTATGCTGTCTGCCGCCTGCTTGCGGTCATTCCCACTCTTTCACGGTCAGTCAGTCGGTCGTTGGTTTGGTCGTTCGATCGTTCGTTCGATCGTTTGGTCGTTCGTTTGGTCGTTTGGTCGTTTGTTTATTCAGTCAGTCATTGGGCGGGAATGCGGATGTGGAGGATCAATAATCCATCCGTCCGTCCATCCATCCATCCATCCATCATTCAATCAATCAGTCACTCAATTCTCAATTCTGCTCGGCGTGGCGGCCACTGCTCAACTCCCACTCCCACTCCCACTCCCTCACTTTCATCCTGATCGTTGGTATTCATTCGTCGTTGGTTGGTGGGTGGACGTGGGACGTGGGACGAACGTGGTGATGGGGACGGAAGGGGGAAGAATTGGCTGGTAAGTAACATGCATGACCGCCAATTCGCCTGCAAGCGAACGCACAGTCACACATCGACCTCGACTTTGTGGGAAGGAGGGGGGAAGGAAGGAAGCCGCCGAAGTCAACAGCCTCACTTGACCGGCCCCCCGGCCCGTCCGCACCACCATACAAACCCCACACACCCTCACACACGCACTGAAGGCCGTCTGTCCGCAGTCGCAGTGTCGCAGTCACCGCCGCCCTCCCTTCCCTTCCCACTTACAGCAGGAATGAGGAATGAATGCTTGACGCTCAACTTGAATTTTTCCATTCGCCGTGGGAAGTAGAGTCTAGCCTACAGCACAGCATAGCGCGGGACAGTGAACTGTGACTGTGACTGTGCCCTCGTTCGTTGTTTGTTGGCTGGGTGAATGCAGAATGCATGCATAACTGACTGACTGCCTGCCTGCCTGCCTGCCTGAAAGACTGACTGTTTGGATTGGGTGGGATTGGATTGGATTGACTGCTCGCTCGCTTCGAGTGGCGGTTTGGATTTTCGGATTTTCCGTGAAGGCCTTCCTTCCACGCTGCCCTGCGCCCCACACTCCACACCCCCACGCTGCCCATTGACGAGCAACACAATTTCCCAAGTTCCCAACTCAACGACATAAAGGGTCCATCAGTCAATCAGTCCATCAGTGACCAACCAACAACAACCACCGACCGCCGACCACCGACCGCCGACCGCCCGTTTGGATCGACTGACTGACCGACTGACTGACCACAGACCACTGACCACTGACCACTGACCACTGACCACTGACCACCGACCGACCGCTGGCCCACCGACCGTCACCGACCATTGACCAGATGATAAACTTCAAACTTGCAAACTTGTGTATCGTACATCGACTTTCCCGCGCAGTCGGTGTGTTGTCTTTCTGTGTTAACTGTTAACTTCTAACTTTAATGATCAGATTATTGAACACTGTACATTACAGCAATCAATCAATCAAAAACCAACAATTCGACAATTCGACAATTCGACAATTCACAATTCGCCGCGTAGAATAGCCCAGCCAGCCGGTCGTTTGGCCTCTTAGGTTGGGGGCGCTGCGTGCAGTGTGCGGAGCATTGAGAGGGTATAACTGGGGGGGAGTGGGTGTTTTGGGAGCTGCTGAGCGGTTCGTGTGGACTGGGAGTTGAGAGCCAAAGAAGTGTGGGGGAAGGGAAACAGGAGATCACCACACGCCGTGCGTTGTGTGCGATGTTTGGTTGCAGCTGATCCAAGAAATCATGTAAAGACCGAAGGTGCCCATGAGCAGTCGAAACGCACTCCGAAATCACTGTCAAGTCTTCGTAAGAGGTGAAATCGCGAAAAGCAAACTACAAATCACATAATAAGTCCAAGTCCTTTGACTTCTGAACATGGCTGCGTGGGCCGTGGCGCTGTGGCAGTTGGCAATGGCAGAGTCAGTGATCAGTGGTCATTGGAGTCAATGGAGTCAACGGAGTCACTACTCACTCACTACTGGTCAATCACTGGTCACTGGTCACTGGAGTCACCGGATCGGTCACTGAAGTGGTCCATTCATGGTCGACTGAGAATCCACTCGAGTAGTCTACAGCTCAGGTGGACCTTGCTTGGTTTGATTTTGGATTTGAGGGCGATTCTCGGCCGCATTCATTCACAGAGAAACATGGCGCGAGCGAGCGGACTCGGGTGGATTTTTCATGAGGGTGGTGGTTCTACACGCGGTAGCCCATTCCGGTTTTGGCTCGGGTGGATTTTTTGTGAGGCTGGCATGTTAGGATGTTCGACACAGGAGATAGTGGGTGGGTGGTGGTGGGTGGGTGGTGGTGGGTGGGCTCAAAACTCACCCAAGTGTACACACGAGTAGCTGTGGGAAGGAAGGGACGCGAGCGAGCCTTCGAGCTTTCTGCTGACATTGGACATTGATTGGATTATCGGATTTCGGATTTTTGTGAGGCCGGATTGTTGGTTGTGTGTGGTTGTGAAACAGGTAATGGGTAATGGGTAATGAATGCTTGGAATTGGTCACGCAGCCCTGAAAATAGGTAATGAACACTTTGGAATTGGTAACGCAACCCTGAAAATAGGTAATGAACACTTTGGGATCGCTAACGCAGCCCTGAAAATAGGTAATGAGCACTTTGGGATCGCTAACGCAGCCCTGAAAATCTTTTTCGTGAGGCCGGTGGTTCGGCATTGAATGAGGAGGGAAGTTTTTCTTCCCATTATTCTCGATTCTTCCCACTAGATTGTATGGCTCGGTGGTTTGGGAAGAAAAACTTCCCATACATGCTTCTCCCTATCCTTGCATCCTTGCGGTGGACAGTTTTGGATTTTTGTGAGGCCGGATAGTTGGTTGTGGTTGTGAAATAGGGAATGAGTAATGAACGCTTTGGGATTGGTAACGCAGCCCTGAAAATAGGTAACACACACTTGGAATTGGTAATGCAGCCCTGAAAATTGGTAATGAACACTTTGGGATCGGTGACGCAGCCCTGAAAATAGGTATGCCATAATGCGTAAAACCTCGTCATTGTTATTTGTGCCATCCATCAACAAATGCATGAACCAGGTAACTAGATTTAATCGTCGGTGCAGAACGAAATTGTGCACGGCGACCTTGCAGGATGAATGGATCCTCAGCAAGCACGCATAGGTAGGCTAAGTACATTCATGCGGCACATGCAGAAGTTCGCGCATTGTTGAGCAGCACGCTGCGCCATATGAATTCACACGGGCCAGAGTAATGGAACAGTCGCCCGTAGCGACCAATCGCAGAAATTGCATGAGCGTTACATTGTGAAATAGAAATATATTTTGGATAAAATCGTTATGCAAACATTTATCACTACTTGCGGCAGTGTGAAGATTGGAGCGCGTACGGGTGGCTTGACACAGGACCGAGTCAAGTCGTCGGCGTCTCTCACGTTTGCAAACATCAACCTTGATTGATACCTCTGATTAGATTCGTGAACAGCAAATCATTCAGACTGTCCTTGGCAATTTACTCACAGCAGCCCCCTGGAGCCTCCACATGGCACGCTGGGTCGGTTGCGGCTGAAATTTGTGCGACTTGATCCTGTGTGAGGTTCCAGCCACTGAAGACGTCGATGTCGTCGACAAGATGATCGGGTTTGTCGCTCTTGGTGACGAAGACGGAACCAAGCTCGTGAATCCATCGAAGGCCCACCTACAATACCATCACGAAAGCGATTACCAAAGCGCGGAGGTCGAGCGCACTCTGCGACGCTGCCATGAATGCCGCGTACCTGTGCAGCTGATTTGTTAGTTGCATTGGCAACGGCTTCAACAGCTGGGACGTCGAAGATATCTCCATGAGCCAGCGGCGAGTATCCCTCGTGCACGATATTGTGGTCTTTCAAATAACTTCGCAATCCTGCCGGATCGTCTCCCATTCCGACCTTCAAACACAAAAAAAACATGCAGGCAAGAGCATGATGAAGTGACGATGTGATGAGACAAGAGCGTTGAAATGGAGCACTTTGCATGGAACTGTGTGATAAAACCAAACAACAAACAGCTCCACGCACATGAAACTGCATTTGGTCCACCATCGGAGTGATCGTCGAGTTTTCGAGAACACACTCGACGCACTCTTGACAGTAATTGGAGACGCCGATGGCGCGCGTTTTGTTGTTCGCGTACAGCTTCTCCAGAGCTCGCCACTGCTCCTGAATTTTCGTGCAAGACTCCGACCCCTTCTTGCAGCCCAGGATGGGTGGGAAGTGCAGCAAAAGCAAATCGACGTACGGAGTGCCGAGTTTGACGATGTCCGCCAAAGCAGATTCGTACGTGTTCTCAAAGCATGGCGGCTGCAGACCCTGTGCGCGACAAGCGACAACATCACAACAGCACGGTGAGCCATGTACGTAGCCACAGAACAAGCAAGGCATGGCAAGGCAACCGAGAGACCATACCTGCGATGGCACGCCGCATCCAGGCACTTTAGATGTCAAAAAAATCTCCTCTCGGGGGATGCGCGTCGCTGCGAGCGCAACGGCGACACCCTTAAGATTCATGTAATCCTGCGCGGTGTCGATGTGCATAATTCCGACGCCGAGAGCCTCGATGACAGACAACGCTGCATCACTTTGATTGTCACCGCCTACACCGGCTGCCATCATGGGCATCTCCACTCCGTTCGACAGCGTCACGGTCGGGACAGTGACGCCGGCTGCAGATGACATCATGGCAGCTCCGGCCACAAGGGCTGCTGTAGCACTGATCTTCATTCTGATGTATTGGGGCAAAACAAGGTTTGAGCTGAAAGTTTGGGCACGTCCAAAAAGCTACAGTGGTCGCGCTTGTCACAACAAATGCGTGATGAACAAAATCAACAAAACCACCACAAAAGAAGACAAACAAAACGAAACGAAGCAAAACCACCACGGAAAAAAGAATTTCCGCCAAGACCAGCTGGGCACCTGCTTGATCAAAGCACGCAACGTCGCACCACAACGATCAGCCCACCCGCATCCATCCAATCCAATCCATCCAATGTGTCATTTGTACATTGGTGCCACGACTAGAGTCGGCCAATGAGAGACTTGACCAACCGTAAGTACCCACGGTATCGCTCGGAGTCAAGGGAAGAAAAGTAAGACCACGACAACAACCGCGACCAATGAATGACCAATTCTCGGCGACAACGACGACACCACGACACCACGACAACGACCGACGACCGACGACCACGACCACGACACCACGACGCCGGGGACGACGACGTTGAGCTGGCGAGAGCATTGATTGATTGTTCGTTTGGTGAGGATGGAAATCTTTGTCGAAAACTTTCAGTGTGCATACTCCGTCTTTTTGATTTTGCGCGGTCCTCCAACGTTGTTCGATCGATTTTCCTCTCATTTCTAAAATCAACCGAACACCTCACACCGCAAGTTGATGCCAAGGCAAGCATGCACATGCACATCGTGTTGTTGAGCACTCAAGACAGCAAGCTGTTTGTTCGCGTCGGAGACTATGGAATGCAAGCTGTAGAAGTAAAGATGCATCGACGTTGTGGTATGACAGCTGTAACAGTCGATGTTGTCGTGAGTCGCGGATGTCGTTGAGCATGGCACGATGGATGGAACTCGACTCGACTACACTTCGTGGCACACAGATCATTCGTTGGAAGGTTTTATGTGTTTACCGTTCTATGATACTTAGATCTACTGGGCGAGAAATCAAACTGCTGTAGCAGAGCCCATAGATCCTACTTTTACACGAGGCCAAAGCCGGTGACGTGCTCTAGAGCTTTTGCAAGGCGCTCCTTGAGAACTGCCGGGGTGGCATACTCAGGAAGATCTAGCGTGTTGAAACAAGTGTGCGCGACGGGAAGGTGGTTCTGGTCATCGCCCGCTCGCTGAATGACGAAGCGCAACGAGCGCAGTCCCAAAATCGGAAGTCGGTCCGTGCCCGTGGTGAAGAGGAGCAAGCGTCGCCGCCACTCGTCACTCGTTTTCGGAGAGTGCACGTGCTGCCAGAACCATCTAATTGTTGGAGATTGAGCTGTGTACCCCCCGGCATACTTCGTCACCGCCTCCAAATCACGCAACCCGTTTTCGGAGAGAGATAAGGGGTGTCCGGACACCATAAGAGAAAGCTCGGCTGCCGAGCACAAGGACACAACTTTGCCGCCCACGACTTGCAGGAAGCCAGCTCGAAACGGTTGGAGTTGCGCCGCCACGCTTTTCTCCAGGAGGTAGGTGCAGTAAAGATCGCAAAATTCTTTCCTGTTGGTACCGTTGACCATGATGTTGGCAGCGTCCGGTTTCAGATCGATCAACTTTTCCACCAACGGCGATTTACCACCTGCCGTAGCCTCCTCTCGCAGGGTCTGAACGGTGATCTGGAAAGTTTGTTCAACCTCCTCCAGCTCCGCGTCGCTGAGATTGAGCAAGGTGCTCAAGCTGCTGGCCTCACTCGGGTAGATTTGGTGTAGCAATGCCAGTTTCTGCTGCAGCCCTTTTTTTCCCAGCACACCCTCGTCGATGATCATTTCGTACAAAAATTCTGGGAACGGTGCATTCAACAAAATACCATTGTACGCGGCGAGCCCAAACAGAGTTCCGAGCATCGTCATGGTGTCCCGCAACCAACCCTCCGCCCCCGCAGGATCGCGCTTCTCGGGCCAAAACCAATAACGTTGGGAGTCAGCACACCAGCGGAAGAAGCCATGCTGCCGTTGGTCTTGTGAAGTATCCGCGGGGCTGGAATGGATTGGTTCCAATATTTCCTTCATCAGGAGTTGGAAAAACTCCTTGCGCAGGCCGCCTTCATCAACACCATCCTCGCCTTCGAAGTGCACAACCAGGGGTTTTCGAAGTTCACTGATGGGTCGCCCCGCCAAACGATGCAGGCCATCCATTTCCAGCACGCGAGTCAGCTCTCGCAATGTGTCGTTGAGCAAAAACTTTCGCCGGACCTTCAGAACAAGAAGATCCGATTCGACCAACGGAACTTCCACGACCCTTGGACCGGCAGCAGGTGCAGATGCACGACTGTCTTCTGCTGCATCGGTTGCTGGCGCAGACTGCGCGGCGCTTGTGTTTGTGTCTTGATCGGGTGGCGGAGGCGGGTCTTGGGCTCCACTTTGTTGCGCTACCACCGTCGTCAGTACCTCTTGCAGTCGTTGGAATTGGCGCAGCCGGGCCCCGTATGCTGCAGCGCTCATGTGCTGGTGTGCTTCCGCGCGCAACAAACGTCTCTTCGCTTCAGGGTTGAGCAGGAAAGGAAATTGGCAAACCGTGAATACACTCGATCCTTGAGTCGCCCATCGCTTAAATTCTTCTTCCAGATTCGTACGTTCGGAGAGGGTATCGTTGTAAAAGAGCTCTGGCTTCAGCTTTTCTCTAGAAAAGTGCTGCTTGTACTTGCGCAGCTCGGCCAGAAGAGTTGCCGCGCGCCAAACTTGCGCTCCAGTGTTGCCTCGGAGAGCAGATTCTGTGATGACATTTTGGAGACAACGTAGCGCGTTGCTTGCGTGCGTTGGGCCGTAGTTTTCGCACCCTTCGACGAACAGTTTGCGCAGAGGGCTAGAGAGCTTCATCAAGCTTCGCAGTACAGAATCGAGCACGTCGTAGTATGTGTTTGCATGGTTGAGAAGTAAGGGGCACTCAAACAGGGCATGGTAGCAGACCAAGTCCTCTGGAGCTGCTGGCTTGAACGTCGCCAATGCATCCATCAATGATGTGAGAGCCCGGCCCAGAGTCCTTGGAATTGCAGGTTCTGAGGCCCCTGCTTGGTCAATGAGTTCATACACTTTGCGAATTGTTGCAAAATCGGGCCGCAAGCCGGCGTTGTGGGCGAGAGATCCATTGCTGGCGTACTTGTTTCCGCCTGCCGTTGATCGTTTGGCGTTGGCATTGTCTGTTGTACATTCGTTCAGCACAGAAATGGACGAAAACCCTGCTAGTATGGCCTTACGAACAGCGGTGACCTGCTGCTGCCCTGGGTCTGTCGTGACATACGCCTCCAGCTTGCGACGCATTCGCTCCATATTGATTTGTTGGCCAGAGCCTTCCAGAAGCAAGTCGCGACGTGCCTCTGACCCATGTTCCGTTGTGAGATAGATGAACGAGCTGTTCCCGCCACAGAATACTTCGTCGACAATGAGGTGCGAGTGCTGTGGTTGCAGCTCAAGAGGGCAGCGTACTGGCGTCATGAAGAGTTGCTTGTGGCTTGTGCTGTCACCCGCAGTTGTACTGGAGTCCGGCAAGCTCAGCTGGCCATTGGAGTGGTCCCCGCAGACATACAGGCGACGGCGATCGCTGAGAAAGAACGTGTGTGCTAAGCCGGCTGCTGCCGCAGTGATCTTCGTCCCGCGCAATGCCTCGATAACTGCTGGGCGCGGTTGACTGCGTGGAGCTGAAGTGCCGACACCAAGTTGCCCGCGATGGCCTTGTCCCCAGGCAAACACCAGTCCAGATTTGGTAAATGCTACGCAGTGAAAACTGCCCGACACAATTCCCGCCAAGGACGGTACCCGGAGAGGTGTTACCTCAGCGGGACGTAGTCTATTTGTATTGTCGCCGAGTCCGAGCTGGCCGAAATTGTTGAGTCCCCAGGCGTAAACTGAGTTCTTAGCGGTCAGAACCAAGCAGTGGCCGTGTCCACAAGCGATGCCCTGCACACCCTCATTCGTCAGGAACTTGCACAACAACGGATTTGAGCTGGAAGCGTACGTGCCGTTTCCAAGTTGACCAAAACGGGCCGAACCCCACACAAGTAGTTCGCCGGCGTTGCTGACGGCGAGGACGTGCTGTGCGCCACAAGCCACCTGCTGGATTGGTCGGTTGCCAGGAATGTTTTTCACGGGGCGTGGCTTGAGGAGCGTGTCCCGGTGGCCCTGTCCCAGCTGTCCTGTGTCGTTGAGCCCCCAAGAAAAGAGTCGGCCCGTGTTCGAGCGAGCGAACGAGAATCGGTCGCCCGCACACACCTGCACGATCCGTTGTGTGAGCGATTGCAAAGGGCGCAGTATGCGCGTGGACTGCCCAGAGCGTCCAAGTTGACCGAATTCGTTGCTGCCTGTCGTCCACACAACGCCATCGGCCCGGACAAGTAAGGTGTGCAGCGACGACACCGACACTGACAGAACTTCGTTCAAGTCGTCACCCCCTCTGTTCAGGACATCGGAACTTGACTCGGTCGGATGACGCACCGTCCCCGCACCTTTGATGCCAAGTTGTCCGGCTGATCCGTTGCCACAGGCGAGCAACAGCCTCTGGGGTCGAGGCGTGTCAGCGGGACTATCTCCTCCGTCGCTCTGCTCACCAGGCTTGGAGTCGCCAGATTCATCTGAGCGACTTTCAGGCTGCTTGCTCTTCAGCACTGAGTTGTGTCCGGCCGCCCCTCCATTCTCGGCGCCGATGTACAGATCGTCGCTCTGGCCGTTCGAATCGACGGTGCTGCTGTTGTCCTGGTTGCTGTTGTCGCTGCAACCACGAGGACTTACAATGGACAGGGTGGAGATCGCGGCCGTCGCGTCAGTGTCTCCACCTGCCCGGCTGCCATCCTTCCGCGGTCGTTTCTCGGGACTGATTTGTGTGAGGTGGTTCATGTCTCCGCCCATCTTGCTCATTGTTTCATTGTGAAGACTCAGCGTGAAGTAGTATAGCTGCAAATGCTGGTCCTATCTCGTTGCTCGGGTCGTACGTATTGAATGCGTTTATTGTTGTTCCTATTTCTATGTGTTTGGTTTGGTTGACGCTATTGTTTTTGTTCGATCTCCATTTTTGTTGGTCGCTGTCCCCTCATCGTATGGGTGGTCCGATCATTCCCGCTCCGACACCGCCACTTCCTCATCCACCACCACCACCAGCTCGATTTCCACGTGGTACATACCCCAACCACGCGCGCGATAAGGCCCGCCCTTGCTTCCGAGTTCGTACGAACTCGTATCCATCCGTCCATCCACTCCGTTCAATCCAAGCAATCACCCACCAGCAAACACACGACCTCAAACGCCACACATCTCTCCACCACGACTTTCCATCAATACCAAACGTTCTCGACCTTCACTACCGCCACCGTCGTCGTCGTCGTCGTCGTCGTCGTCGTCGTCATCATCATCCGAACCCTTCGTCGTTCGTCCGCAACCTTCGTCGTCGTTCGTCGTTCGTCGTCGTCGTCTTCGCTGCGGAAGGAAGGAAGGAAGGAAGGAAGGAAGGAAGGAATTTGGCGCCGTGCGCAGTGAACAGTGCGTGACGCAGCGTGCCGAGCTGGTTCGGTCGTTCACTCGTCCCCTCCCACGCCCACTAATCAGTCGCCGCGTCGCAAGGTGGCGCGGCGCTCGCTGTTGGCGCCGTTGGCGCTGTTGGCGCGACACGCTCCGTTCGTTCGTTCGATCGTCTTCGCGGTTGGTGGAACGTTGCGGCTTAGAAAACTCTGTTTTCTTGAGTACTGAGTACGAATTCATGTGATTTGTGCCTTTCATTGGGAAGATGGATGTTAGTTCCATGTTTTTCTGTATTAAACCATGTCCGCTCATATCCACACATATCCCCACAGCGAATGCGCGGAATTCGCGGAATTCCACCGAGCGAGTTTGGTACTCTACATTTCAGGATTGATGGATTGATACGCAGTGTACGGTGCCGAAGCCGCGACAGAGTGGTACTGAGTACAACAAATCATTCGATTTTTGAAAGTGGTGTTTGTGTGCTATTGAATGTCAGTACTTTTAGTACCGATTATGCCGACGAACGCCCCGAATTCGGGAGGCGGCAGCGCGGTTGGTGGAATTCGGAGGAGACTCAGACTGACTGACTGACTGTGAATGACTGACGGAGAGAGAGAGAAAGAGAGAAAGAGAGAAAGAAGGCCAAAAGTTGAAAATTGAAAATTGAAAAATTGAAAACAACAAATTGAAACATTGAAACATTGAAACATTGAAACATTGAACAATGAAAAAGTGAAAATTGAAAAGTTGAAAAGTGAAAAGTTGTGTGAGTTTCATTGTACAGTACGTACATTGGTAGTTTTGATAAGTGTGTTTGTGGTGATTTAGTCATTCATTTACGAAATCGTGAACTGTATGAAATTGCTGGAAAAATCAAAAATCATGAAAAAAGAAAAAAACGAAGAAGCGACGAAGGGATGATGAATGGTAAAAGTGAAAAGCAAGTACTGAACAGTATACCACAGGAGGTGCAGTTGATCAGACAGCCGGACTATCGGGTATTGAAAATGGACTATTACACCTCAATGTCCACAACATTCTCCATTCTACTCACTAACTCTTTGATTTGCAATATCAGTGTGTATCAGCTGTAGCATGAGCAATACCAAATAATAGAGGTTTGCATCTTGCAAACAAAAGGTAGTATCCAGTGAGTGCGCGAAGGTGAGTGAGTGAGTGAGTGAGTGAGTGAGTGAGTCTGCGGGTAGGGCAGAAGGCACCAGTTGACTGCTACAAAACCGTAATTATATTTTCAACTCAATGTTCGCTTTTACACTAAATGTCTTAGTTTTAAAATTTCCACGCCATGCGTCTGCCGGTGAACATTGAAAGTCACTTTCTGAAAGTGAATATTTAGGTAATGTATTCATTTACACTATACAGTATATAATAAGTACTTTATCACCCCTGTTATTAGTGAAATAGATATTGAATTTACCGTCACGTATTATCGCGAGCGCGGTGGTTTATTAACGAAGAATGACTGAGTTTGGAAACCGTAATTACAATGTTTGTATCATACAGTCGATCGTTGCCATTCGTCGCCGTTCGTTGCGGCTGCACACGAACAAATGGCGCCAACCAACTGACTGAAAAGTCTGTGTTGTCATCCGTTGTCAGTCAATTCAGTTCGTTCTTCGTTCTTCGCTGCCCTTCGTTCCTTCGTTGTTCGTTGTTCGTTGCCCTTCGTTGTTCGTTCTTCGTTGTTCGCTCCACTGCCCTTCGTTGTTCGCTTCCCTTCGTTGTTCGTTGTTCGCTTTTGTTTGCCCTTCGTTCTTCGTTCTTCGTTCGTTGTTCGTTCTTCGCTCCACTGCCCTTCGTTCTTCGTTGTTCGCTCCACTGCCCGTCGTTCTTCGTTGTTCGCTGCCCTTCGTTCTTCATTGTTCGCTTCCCTTCGTTGTTCGTTCTTCGCTGCCCTTCGTTCTTCGCTGCCCTTCGTTCTTCGCTGCCCTTCGTTCTTCGCTGCCCTTCGTTCTTCGTTGTTCGTTGCCCTTCGTTGTTCGTTGTTCGTTGCCCTTCGTTGTTCGTTGTTCGTTGCCCTTCGTTGTTCGTTGTTCGTTGCCCTTCGTTGTTTGTTGTTCGCTGACCTTCGTTGGTTCGTTCATAGGTGAGCAAGGAAATATAATAATTGGACGAACGGCGGCGGCGGCGACTGAAGTGCGACAGTTCGCTGGCGGGTTGATTGTCGCCAACGCCTTCACTCATCGGACACAGTGAGGCGTTGACGACAAGTGGGGACTCCCACTGGCGGGACCACCATTTCTGTACACTGGAAACAACAGAATTCCAATCTTTGATACGTGTTGCGGAACGAGGAGATAATTTTGTGACGACGCCTTCACGTCCGTGGAAGCGTCCTGTCAAAGCGCGCTGGACTGGCACTCTAGTGAGTCGCGTTCAACTGTTGTCAACAATGCTGCGGCCAACGCTGCTGTTCCTCTGTGTCGTACTGGTCGCGTTGTTTGGCGTAGCTTGGGCTGAGGATGACTATTGTACGTCGTCAAACATGTCTGTGGCGTTGAGCACATCGTGTTGAACATATTTTGCTGACTACTGCATGCCCGTTCTGTCTTTTTTGTTCCCCAGACAAAGCATTGGGATTGACCAAGTCTGCGTCCCAGAAAGACATCAAGAGCGCTTACAGAAAGTTGGCGCTCAAGTACCATCCCGACAAGAACCCCGACGACAAAGAGGCTGCGCAGGAAAAATTCATCGAAGTCAACACCGCGTACGAGGTACTTTCTGATGAAGAACAGCGCAAACTGTACGACAAGTGCGGGGCTAACCTTTGCAACGGACCGCCTCCGGAAGATGAAGACGCGCCCAGAGGCCGCCCTGGCGGCGGCGCCGGTGGCGGCTACCCAGGCGGTGGACAGCAATACCGTTCCGGTGATGGCACCACATACACGTTTACCAGCGGCAGCCCCGGACACGGTGGTGGCAGCCGGTTCTCCAACGACGACTTTGCAAACGCCTTCAAGACATTTGAGCGCTTCGCCAACATGGGTGGTTTTGACGGCATGCCCGGTTGGGGAAGTGGCGGACTTGGAGGCATCTTCGGCAATCTCGGTGGTATGCGAGGCCCTAGCGCCATGGGTGGAATGGGTGGAATGGGCGGTCCCGGAGGCATGGGCGGAATGGGTGGTCCGGGAGGCATGGGCGGCGGTCGACAGGCCCCTGGGTCGTCCCAAGGCGCACAGAAACCAAAGAAAAACCCCAAGTACAAGGTGTTGTCTGACGGGCACTTCCCGGGAGAAGTGGTCAAGGGTGGCAAAATTCAAAAGCCGAAACATGCTTGGGTCGTTCTGTTCGTTCACACAAAAGGAAAAGGGAAATCGCCCGCGAAGGCCGCAAAGAAATTGCGCGATCAGTTTGTCGGCCGACTGTTCGACCAAGTCGATGGTATTGCCCGCCTTGGCGTTGTGGACTGCTCCAAGAATGAAGCTTTGTGCAAGCGTCGTCTCGGTGGGCGAGATGCTGAGGTGCGTAATCACCGCCGTATCTGCTTCAGCACCGGTTCCCTGCTGAGTTACTAAACTTCTGTCAACCTTATGTTCGTGTGGGCAGAGTGGTCAAGTTCAAGTCATCACGCCCAGGGGTTCGCAGCGCGTGTTCCATCCCGACGAGATGAGCGAGCCGGGCCAGAAGGGAGTGAAGTCCGTCCTTAAGTTCTTGTACAGCAAAGTAAACAGTGGCATGACAAAGGTGCGAGCCGTACATGTGCTTGCTCGCTGCTGCAACTTTTTGTGGTTTGGCTCACTCACTCACTCACTCACTCACTCACTCACTCACTCACATACATGCATTTTAACAATTTACTTGCTCCGATGGCAGGTGTCCAGCGTCAACGACTACCGCCGCTTCATTGCAAAATATTGCATACCTGAGGGCAATGACGACAACCCGAAATCCAAGCGAACAGCAGCTTCGTTCTGTGCAGTGTATGCATCCGATCACACCGATCCGAAACCTACAATAAGGGCAGCAGCTGCAAGAGCGAAGGCTCACTATGGTGCCGCAATTGCCTTCATCCCTCAAGACGCAGAGCCCAGCTTGTTGAAGGCCCTGGGTGTCGTGAAAACGCCCAAACTGATGTCACTACGTCTCGCCGAGAAGAAAACGAAGAGTGGGGGTTCGCGCCCATCTGCAGTGGAGGACACTGAATATACTGGTAAATTCCGAGTGAACCGCCTGCAAACCTTCTTCGAGAAAGAGGCGAAGAAGCGCAAAATTGCGAAAAGAGTCGACGGTGATGCCGGCTCGAAGACCCGGCCACGAGAACGGAGAAGACCGCAGGGTGGACAACAACAGCAGCAACAACAACGGCCGCCGCAGCAAGGCCAACCGCGTTCAAATAGCCGGGAACAGGGCCCACGAAGGAACTCCAAGAAGAGTGGACGGCGCAAAAGCAAGTAGGCCGTTGTATTGAGTGATTGTTCATTGGACCTCGACCCGATCAATGGTAGCCTGGATGCCGCAACGCGATGGGGTTGCTATCAGGTGTGAATCAACGCCGCTCAAGGTGGTGCGACAATGTTGCAATGCTGTAACAGTAAACTATTTATTAGAAGGAGGCATTCTACGTCACAATGGTGGGTTTTTCCGGCGGAGAGCTTCCGAATTCATCGTCCACCTCAGTCCGGTGGCTTCAATGGCGGCAGTTTGCTTTGTTGTTAAGCGAATTTTGCTTTGACGCCAGTAAGAGCGTCTTTGCTGTGTCACCCAATACCCCAGACCGGGATACTGAGCAGTATCCGCCGTCGGAGGGACTTCTGCGTGACCTTTGATACGAACAAAGTTTCGCAACGACTGCAGTTTGCGTTCCCACGCTTCGGTCTGGGTCACGCCGTCCCAGTCGAATCCAATTGAGTCCAGCCGAATTATTTGTGGCGATGATAATGTGCCTGGCTCGCCACTATCGTTCCCCTTCTTCTTTGACTTTTTGAACGCCGCACGCTGTGCTTGTACCCACTTCCCAAGGTGCGGAAACTCACGCGTGTTCAAGTCGCGAGGCACGTGGCTGTGTCCGTGGCGATGGACGAATTTGCAGAGGGAGAGAAATGGGGTTTCCCATTCCTGGTGGCTGCGAACTCCCATCCATTCAAAGTTAAGAGACTGCAGCTGAACTATGTGCTCGGCTGTGATGCGCTCCGTGCCGTTTGGTTCTTTTGACTCGTAGCGAGCTTGCTCGTTGAAGTACGCCTTTCTTTGCCGACTTACCCATTCGCCGAGACCTCGGAACCTTGGATCCAAGACGTTACGCGGCACTCGAGTGTGGCCATGCTCCTCAACAAATATTTGGAGGGCCTTGTAGTGCCCGTTCCAGCGCTCCGCAGAATGCTGCAATCTCGGCATCTTTTTCGACGACCAACTCGATTTGGAGCTCGATTTCCCTGACTTGGAAGGCTTTGAGGAGGCCTTGCCGGATTTCGGAGTCTTTAACGCTTTCTGATACTTAGACCCTTTTGGAGTTTTCGTGGAGTGCTTGGCAGAACTCTTTCCGGAGTACTTGGCGGAACTTTTCGAATAAGTTTTGGTGGACGACTTCGGAGTCGATTTGGGGCTGTACTTGACTGTCCTTGACGTTGGTGACGATGATGGTGGGCGATAAACTAGTTGCCCAACTGAGCGAGTGACTGGGGCCAAAACTACAGGGTTTTTAACCGACGAAGCAGAGTGTCCTTGCTGTGCCGCTGCCACTGAGCGCAGCGCGTCGTCACGCCCCACAGAACGAGCCAGCTTGAGTGAAGCCGCCGGGATCGTCACTGCTGTCACAACATCAGGCGGAAGTGGCGCTCGTTTCCGCTTCCGCGAGTAGGGTACCCGCAAGCAGGTCTGCTGTCTGCTGTTCATGGCAGCTTTGGTGAAGAGCGAACTCAACACTGGTAGCAGATCACTGGTAGCTGCCACACCACAGCACGTGGTCGGCAAAGCGCAGCAAAAACAAAAAATACCCCAGAGCGCTTTTGAGTTCGTGCGAAAGCCTTCGCCCAGTCGTCCGACATAGCCGTCTCCCCATCTTCCATCTGTCCCCCTCTCCATCGTCCCCTTCTCTGTGTTGTCAATCCCGTTCCTCCCTGTGTTTTGTCCCTGTTCCCCGAGAGCGAGTACGTCACGAATGCAGGTTGTCGTCGTCACCGTCTCGTCACCGCGTTGTCTTGTCTTCTCTCTTCGACTGTCGACTGCCGGCTGTCGACGCGACGGACAAAGCAAGCAAACCAACACAACACCCAATTGCAACGAGACGACGAACCCACAACAAATTGTCCAACTCAACAAACATCCATCAACACGCAGCAATCTCATCTCACTCCAAGAGCAACAAAACAGCAACGACGACAAACGACGACAAACGACGACGACGACAAACGACGACAAACGACGAACGACGAACGACGACGAACGACGACACGACGACAAACGACGACAAACGACGACAACGACGACAAACGACGACGACGACACGACGACGACGTCGAAATTTCGAATGACTTCATAACGTCCTCTAAACACCCACATGTTCAAAATGTCCATTGTGGGACTTCAATGAACCGTTGCGAAGTTACGAACAAACGAACAACGAACAACAACGAACGTCGAACGACAAACGACGAACGACGAACGACGAACGACGAACGACGAACAACGAACGACGAACGACGAGTAGACGGCGACGAACGACGCATTGACGACGACGACGACGAATTCACGACGACGACGACGAATTCACGACGACGACGACGAATTGACGCCGAACGGCGAAGACGAATTGACGCCGAATTGACGACGAATTGACGACGAACGGCGAAGACGAATTGACGACGAATTGACGACGAAAGACGAACGAATAATTGACGACGACGGCGACGAATTGACAATGAACTAACCAAGCAGGTGTGTTATTGATCTTCTGTCGTCTGATCGTATGGTGTCTGTTCGAGTCGCAGAGTTGGAAGCTGTGTTGGTTGCTTCGCTTCACGTGGTGCGGTTAGGGTTTGGTTCACTTGGGTTGCAAGGACGGATTTTGTGTTTTTGTGTTGCTGTGTTTTGTTTCTTGTGCTTTTTGTGGTGGCTTCATCGATCATGCGCAACTTCCCGCTCAACAACGGCGTGGAACCAAATTGAGCACCTCCAGTTGTTCACATCTCACCGCCGTCGTTGTGCCTGAACTGTGGAAAGCGTGTGTTAGATACGGTCGCGATGGAGTTGCTTGCCATCTGGCTCTACGTGGTCGCTGCAATGCGCGCCTTGTCCGTGTTCATGGGATACTTTTTCCCTCACAAATTGTGTTCAACTGTGTTTGCCTCTGCTATGAAGTATGACACGTCCGCCTTGACTGGTCGGACATTTGGCGTGTGGACGCTGGTGACGTGCACGCTGTGCATCTTAACCGCACAGAACCTCGATGCAAACAGCCCAATTTTTCTGGCCACCATGCTATCTTTTGTCTATGCTTTTGCTTTCTTCGTGTTGGAGATGCTGGTGTACAAAACTGTGTCGACAAAGTCCATCATATCCCCGGGCATCGTCTCGGTCGCAAGCATGGTGTGGATGTACTCTGTAAGGTACCACTGACAATATCCCCGCTAGCAACGCTTGGGAAGGGCCAGAGCTGTGCTGCCCATGTTGAGAAACAACATGGTAAAAACGTAAAAACGAATTTTGATGTTACCTTGTCGCAAGTACCGTTTATAATTATCTTTACCCCGTCCTCATTCGGGGCTTTCGCTGACTTGAACGGAAACTACGGGTTTGTTTTCCTTGCCTTCGTCTGCGTCTACAGCCGCAGATGACTTGCTATCAGCATCCCCGTCAGCAGCGTCAGCAGCGTCAGCCGCTGCAGTTGTTGGCTCGGCCTCGTTCTCCTCGTTCTCCTCCTCGTACGTGTCATCTTGGTAGTCGTCGTCTTCTATCGCCGTGTATTCTCCGCTATCTTCGGGTTGATCGTTGGCTTGGTTTTGGTCGGCATCATCAACCTCGGCGTCATCAACCCCGGCGTCATCTTCGACGACTGCTTCTTCCACTGGATCTTCGACTGTGTCACCTCCGTCAGCGGCATCCTCTTTGACATTCTCTTCGGTCGCGTCACCTCCGTCATCCGCGTCCCGTTTGGCACTCTCTTCTGCCGTGTCACCTCCGCCATCAGCATCCTCTTGGACACCCTCTTCCGCTGGCCCCTCCGACTGCGCATTTGATGGTTCGGTGCTATCCCCATCCGCCACGCTAACTTCCTCGTCGTCGTTACCTCCCGTAGGGAGGTCGTCGTCCACATCGTCCTCGACAACGTCGTCGACGGCATCAGTGCCGTCAGTGGCTTGGTTGTCATTATCTGCAGTGCTCGTGTCCTCTGCTGGTGCATCGTCGTTGTTGTCGCTGCTTGTACCGTCTGTGTTGTCTTCGTTTTCAACGACAGCGTCGGAATTATTCGGATTCGGGTCATCGCCGGAGCCGGAGCCGGCGTTGTTTGCGTTATTGCTCGTCGAGACATCTTCGTCCGCAGCGGTGTTGCTGCTGTCTGCAGCATTTTGCATTGCTCCAGAGAGCAAAAACGACAGCAACGTCCCAATGTTTTGCTCATCCGCCGGAAATTTGGCTGAATAGGCTTCGAAGATTTCAGCAGCTCGGCCTTCGTCCACATTTTGACCCGTTTGTCGCAGCAATCCTTGAAACGACTCAAATGTTACGCTGGCATTCCCAACTTTTTCAGCAGTACTGGTGCGATCGGCGCTTGCGTCAGTGCGTTCTGCCTCGGCCTCGGGTTCTTCAGTGTTCGACGCCGGAGTGGCGCCACTGTCATCGTCGTTGGCGGCGCTTGTGGAAGCTTCCGGCTCGTTATTGTTGGAACCCTCCATTGCCGGTGCCGGTTCGTCGGCTGGTTGTGGTTCTTTCTGCGACTCGTCGTTAGCCTGCTCCTGCTGCGGCTGCTCGTCGGTTTCTTGCTCCTGCTTCTTCGCCTCTGCCTCCCGAATTTTCTTCAGGTGCACACCACCGCCATTCGCGATGAGCTGCTTCAGCTCCCGCTTCAGTTTCTTTACTTGGTAGAAATTGGCTTTTGTGGCTTTCTGCTTCTCTTTGAGCTCTGCCTCCCCTTCCTGAACTTGCTTTTTCACGGCCTGCATTTCTTTGTTCTTTTCCTTGAGCTTCTTGCTGATGTTACGCTTCTTTTGCTCGAGCTGTTCGCGCAGCGATTCGATCTCCTCCTTCAATGAAGCCTCGCGTTGCTTCCAGTGCTCCATTTTGTCTTGCTTGGCCTTGCGCAGCTCGCTGATCAAGTCGTCGTGACCAAACACTTGAAGTTGTTCTTTCAGCTTCTTGTTGAGGGCTTGCGCTATCTTGAGTTCTTTGGACTGCTGTGAGGATGACCTTTCGGCCTTCGACTCTCGTTTGGCCTCGCGGGCGAGCTTGTCCTGGAGCACTTTTATGTCCGTTAGCAAGGTCTGAATCTTCTGTGGCCACCGTTCTTGGTCCCGCTGCTGCTTCTGCAACTGCTTGGTCAACTTGCGCTGGCTCTTCTCCAACCTCTTGTTGTCTTCCCGCAGGTGCTTGATTTCATCTTCCTTTTCCTGAATGCTCTGCTTCAGCCGGATGATTTTGGAGGAGCCTTTGCTGTTTGCGATTTGTTTGCTCAACTTCGCATTGTTGCGCTTGTACATGTCGATTTTCTTCTCCGTAGTTTCAATCTGCTTGTACTTGGTGGAAATTTTGTCCTGGATTGCCAACTTCTGGCTGCGCAGCTCTGCCTCTGCTTTGGATTCACCATGATGGCCCTTTGTATCGATCTTACGCCGCTGCCTTTTGAGTTCCTCCTCGAAGTGTTCGACTTGCTCCTTCTTCTTCGCAATGCTCTCGCGGATGGTGCGGAGTTTGTCGAACTCCATGGCGCAGCCTCCGTTCGTTGAATGCGCACGCACGCTACGCACCGCCCATGAAACCGGGCAACGAAAAGAAACAAACAAACAGAAACAAAGAAACACTCAGTTCTTTGCAGCTATTTCGCGTCCAAACCATTTCTCAAATTCTACATCGTCAGCACTACTTGCATCTCCCACAACGACACAACGCGCACAACAAGGCAGTGACACTGAACGACAACGAACAGCGAGCAGCGACAACGAACAGCGGGCAACGACAACGAACCGCGAGCAACGACAACGAAGCAGCAACAGCGACGACATCACGACGAACAACGAATGAACGAACAACAACGACGACGACGACGACGACCACCACCACCACCACCACCACCACCACCACCACAACCACGAAGAACAACAACGCACACGACGAACAACGAATGAACGAACAACGAATGAACGAATGAACGAACAACGAATGAACGAATGAACGAATGACAACCACCACCACCACCACAACAACAATATCAACAAAACAACCACCACCACCACCACCACCACCACGCACAACGACGCACACGACGAACAACGAATGAACTAACAACGACCAAGCAATAGCAAACAAACTTACAAACAAACTTACAAACAAACAACGAACGAATGAACGAACGAACGCCGAACGAACGCCGAACGAACGAACGCCGAACGAACGAACGCCGACGGCCGACAGTCGACGACGGCAACAACAACGACGACGACGACGGCGCCCCTCAGTGCGTCAGTGCGTCAGTGCGTCAGTGCGTCAGTGAGTGAACGCTGAGTGTGTGTGTGGGAGCTGTGGACCGTTGTCGGCGCCCCAAACACGGAGGGACGTGATCATAGACCTGTACAAAACTCTCAAAGCCGAAGGCGAAGATTTCAGGATTTCAGATCGTTCGTTCGTTTGTTCGTTCGTTCGTCGTTGTCGTTGCTGTTGGTCATTGTTCGTCGTTCGTGGTTTGTTCGTCGCGTTCGTCGCGTTCGGGGTGGTGATGGTGATGCGGGCACGAGGTGTGGAGTGGAACAGTGCGTTGCTGACTATGGTCCAGGAGACTGTGCGTTGCATAATGTGTTCACGTAGTTGTTGTGTGTTGTTGTTGCAATGGCAACTCTGCAGTGGCATAGTGCACCATCTTCATTCGAAGCGGTCCTTAGTGTCCTTGTTGGTCGTTGTTGCCCTACCATTATGCTCCTCACACATTCCGCAGCGAGCAGTGAGCAAGGAGTCTCACGCACTGCCACCTCTATACAGTCGTCGGCTCATCGTCAATGACAACTACTACACGTGGAACGAGCTGCGGCCATGTGGTGCCCAGTGCCCGGTATGCTGAGCTCGCGTGCAGTTGCAAATATTCAAATATTCAAACAACCAGGGTTCGGCTCTGCGACGCCCGTGGTCGGAGAGGGATCAACAAAGGGGAATATCAGAGTCCTCCTTGGATCAACATCTAAACCGAACCACTGCACTAGTCACGTCACATAGTCGTAATTGTTGTTGCACTGCCAAGAGCAATGTGTGTTTACTCAGTTGTTACGTGTGTGTCTGGAACCTATCAATTGCTGCTTTCTTCGTTTGTACGTTCACAATATCTGTGATTTCGGACATTTCCGAACCGAACGCGTACGACACTAGAAGCCATGTGGCATGTGTTTCACTGCAAAGTAGTGGCGGCATGTCTCGTGCTAGCAGCAACTCAAGTTGAAGCAGCACGCCCACCACACATCGTATTTGCGTTGGCAGATGATCTCGGGTGGAACAATGTTGGTTTCCAACAGCTCCTGTCATCCCCAGAACTGGCCCCAGAAGTGCGTACACCAACAATCGACGAATTAGCTCGAACTGGGTTGCGCCTGGACCGGATGTATTCCTTTAAGTACTGCTCCCCCAGCCGTTCCTCCTTTCTCAGCGGGCGGTTGCCATTGCACGTGACTCAGAACAACAACAACAACCTCGTGACGAATCCCGGTGGTGCCGATCTCCGCATGGAGCTGCTGCCGCAACGATTGCGCGAAGTTGCGAATTACAGCACCGCCATTGTCGGCAAGTGGCACGTTGGTGCCCGCTCACAGGATAATCTACCCGTGAACCGCGGGTTCGACACTCACTTCGGTTTCCTCAAAGGTGGCGAGGACCACCAGAACCAACACAGCGAGGATGACGACGGGCCAGGAACAGGCAGCATTTCCGTGGTTGATCTGTGGCGTGATACCGAACCTGCCTACGGCGAGAACGGCACGTTCAGCACCTTTATCTACGCACGCGAAGCTTCGCGAGTTGTTCGTGCCCACGCTGCGCAGATGCATGTGAGTGGTCAGTACAAGCCGTTATTTCTGTTTCTGTCGTGGCAAGCGGCCCACACCCCCCTGGAAGTTCCGCCTGGATGGAGCGTGCGGCCGGTGGAAAACGACACCCAAGCCAAAACCCGTGCGCACATGAACGCGCTGGTTGAGATACTGGACCAGGGCATGCAGAACGTCACGGAGACTTTGCGGGAAACAGGCATGTGGAACGACAGTCTCGTGATATTCCAGGCGGACAATGGCGGTTGGATCCAAAACAACTTCGGTGGCAACAACTTCCCACTGCGAGGTGGCAAGGTCAGCGACTTCGAAGGGGGTGTCCGCAACATAGCCGTCCTCAACGGCGGCTGGTTGGACGACAATTTGCGCGGTACGGTCAACACAGGTCTCGCCCACATTTGCGACTGGTACGCAACGTTCGAGGGAATTGCTACTCGATCAATAGGGGCTCTTACTGCAGAATCGACTGATGGGCGTAACAACGATGGCGCGATTGACTATGCTCACCACCTCCTCGGAGGAGAATCGACGGGCGACGTGCCACCTTCTGACTCCATCGATCTGTGGTCAACCCTGATTGTCCCGAACGCAACTTCCAACAATCGCACCGAGGTACCTCTGTCCTTTTGCGACGCGAAAGCTGCTTGCGATTCACCAGGAGGTCTTGGTGACGCCGCTCTGATATCTGGCCACTGGAAAATCGTTTTGGGAAGTCAAGGGGGACTGGGATGGCATCAAGGACCTCGCTTCCCCAACGCTTCCACAGCGGCGGTGGCGCCACCCGCTGACGCCGGATGTGTGGACGAGTGCCTCTTCGACGTGTTTGAGGACCCCGGAGAGCTGCACAACCTCCGGGAGCAGAACTCAACCGTCTTCGAAGAGCTAAAGGCACGCCTCGACGCGATTGGACAGACCACATTTCAAACGAACTATTCAACAGCGCAGAACTGCGTGAATGCCGCCGACTCCGCCGCTGCGCACCATGGTTTCTTGGCTCCGCGTTGTTCATAACTTGTTCGTAACTTGGCCACTTAGTACCCAGAGCGTATTGTCTTACTGCATTTCATTTCCAACTCACACTCCACCATCGTGACGGCACCAATTCCTTCGAAGAACTCTTTGTGAGTTTTGGAATGAATCGTCGCTGACCCGCTGTCGCACCAACCACGCATCGACTTCGCACCAACCACGCATCGACTTCGCACCACCTTCGCACCACCTGCATCATCGCAGCAAATAATTCATAAATGGGTACGAGCATGGAGCATGATGCATGCATAACACTGCGATGGCTCAAGGTACCCGGGTAGTGCGACGGTGGATAGTACACCAGCTCACAAACAGGGACCGCGTCCTCTGCGACAAGTTGCAATTAATTTTCCCTATGTCAGTCATGGCCTGACGCAATTAGCTTGTATTTAGTTGGAGCACAATGGAACCTATACCTAAGCTAGGTAGTTGGAGATTGTTAGGAAGCAAGACAGACAGACTACCGGGTGTCCAACGTATATTACACCTGTTTGTGGATGATGCTGTACGTCAGGTGCATGTGTGCATGTACGTATGTTGTGTGTCTGGCATGCACGTATGATACAGTATGAATGCAAGGGGTAATAGCTCTGGATGCCCCTTGTCCAGAGCTATTACCCCTTGATGTATGTATGTGTGCATGCGTGTGTCTGGATGCAAGGGAGGGCATCAGGGATCAGGGAGGAAGGCGGGAGGAAGAGAGGAAGAGAGGAAGAGAGAAAGGGCGGGAGACCAGTGCGAGTGCGGTGCACCAATCAGGCAGTGGAGTCGCAGGTCACAGGTCACATGTATGTCGCGGGTGGTCGATGATGCCACAACAGAGGACAGAGGTGGGTGGCCGCACTGTCACTCACTCACTCACTCACGATCACTCACTATCACTCACTGTTCCTCAGTCACTCACTCACAGTGAGTTTTCTTTCAGTTTTTGGTTTTCGGAGCGTTCGTTCGTTGTTTTCATTTCATTTGTTGGACTTTTCACTTTGCGTTCGTTCGTTCGAAGTTCGTTCGAACTTCGTTCGAACTTCGTTGGTTCGTTCGTTGGTCTGTTGGTTGGTTCGTTGGTTTGTTGGAGTCTGTCCTCTGCTATTGTACTGCGACGCACGGCGGTGTGGTGTGGTGTGGTGTGGTGTGGTGTGGTTTGTTTTGGGGCGTCTCGGAGGCGGGAGGACTGTGCTGCGGTTGTCGTGTCGTGTCGTGTCGTCCCATTCGTGGTGTCGCCGTCGTTCGTGGCCATTCATTCAAAGGCACTGTCCACTACTGTCGACCTTGGAAAGTGCATAAAGTCGGTGCGACGTCATACGCTGTGGGTCACCGTCGAGCAACGTAATTGAGTTGACAATGTTTTGTGGTGATTGTTGTTATTGTTTGCGTGAGTCTGTCTGGGAGTCCAACTGAGGGTGGCCAACGTGTTGGGCTCGAGGAATTGTGCGCCCACGGCAGCTTGCGCGAGGGCATGTGTTGGAATCGGTGTGGCCACCCACCACGAGGCGTGCGTTGGACCCAACAAAAAGAGTGTGGTTTGTGCGTGCGGTTTTGCCTTCGTTTTCAAGATTTTTTCATGAACAAAGGCTGTGAATGTGAATTACACTTCAGCCCTTGACACGATGCGCCGCCGGATGGGCCTCCGGCAAGGCCACACGGTGCCGTTGCTGCTGCTCGGACTGTGTTTCGCGGCATTCATTGCTGGTGAACCAAACCAAACATCAATATCACCAAGCGTGGAGGACGCTCAATCCGGAGACTTTCATGATGACGCAGACAGTGACATTCAAGGGTTGAATGGCTGGACTCAGCAGACGCCGAGGATGTGTGCGCAGCGCCACAGCATCACCGACTGCGCGGTGTTGCGAGACTTCGTTGAGTTCAAAACGTGCGAAGAACATCTGTCGACAGACGTCTTTTGCGATGGCGATGAAGGCGTCGCTGATTCGGAAGATACTGACTCCACAACGGCAGACGGTGGCACTTCTGTAGGTGTTGGCGAAGATGGAACAGAATTAGAGCAAGAACCTGAAGACATTATCTTCGTGGCTCCGGACGAGTTCAAGAAAACAGAGGCGGCAAAAACCAAGCCAACAGAGACAGAAACGCTCCCGCCCGAGGAAGATGAGAAAGGACCCGAGGTGCGGCCTTTGTGGTGTACAAACAGTGAATCCTGCTCGAACACGACAATTGATTTCGCATCACACTTGCTTCGTGAATAGGCTGAGCTGTCTTTCAACTATGCTGACAGTTTCAATGGTGCCAAAGTTTTGGAAAGCAACCAAGACTCCAAAGGTGCTCACCACATTTTGCATGAAGATACCGATAAGTACTACTACAGTCCATGCTCGTCCAAGAAGTGGGTTGTCTTACAGCTCTCGGAAGACATCAAGGTTTGGGCTGAAATTGCAGCTGAATTTTTCGTCTATGACTTCACTCTCATCGCTGATGTTGCAGGTGCAACGTGTCACTCTTCTGAACGCCGAGCGCTTTTCAAGTGGACCGCGACAATTTCAGGTGAGCGACAGCATCCTCGCGGGCCTTGATGAGTTTGCGCTCTACTAACTCTGTTCATTGTGCCGACTCCTTCTGCCAGATTCTCGGCAGTGACACATATCCTGTAAAAGAATGGCAACTGCTGGGCCAGTTCGAAGCTGAAAACACAGGCGAAGTGCAGGAATTCGACATCGAGGGATCTCCTCCGATGATGCGGCAAGTGAATCGTGTGATTATTCGTCTACCACAGCCCATCTGACTGTACTTGCTGCACTTTAGATTCTTGAAACTGAAGTGGATCAGTTACTTTGGGTCTGAGTACGCTTGCACGCTGACCAGTTTGGCTGTGTTGGGCACAACGGAATACTCAACGGCAGATTTGATTGTGAAGCATAAGAAACTTTTGGATTCATCAGAGACAGAGAGTTCGACAGACGATGGTGCGGAATCCATGCCCGTTGAAGCTGCTACGTTGGACGATGCGTCGCACTCGGATAGTGGAGATGTGGCAGCCGCTGGTAGCGTTGTGGACGTGACGATTGATGACGCTGGCCACGAAGACGCACCACTGGACGCAGAACCTGTCTCTGACCAAGAAGTCTCACCACCCGATGCTAATGCGACCGTTCAAAATGAGCTCAGTAGTCTTGGCAGTGGTAGCGCCTCCTTGGCGAGAGAAGAGCCGGAATTGGCGGTGCGAGACGATGCACCAGTGGATGTAGTCCCGACCTCCACGGCGGGGACAGACAACGACGCGACGGACAGAGCACCCGATGCTGATGGTGCCACTGTCGTTGCCAGTGACGTCTCGGCCACCCCGCCAGCGCCCACAACCGTAGCAGGCACTGGAGCACTCAACGTCACGATGTCGGACGAGTTGAGAGGCCTCGATGAAGTTGTGAGCGAAGGCAACTCGACAGTAGCCAACGCAGGCGAGCGCGCAGTGGCGGACGACAGCCGCAGCGAGACTAGTGGTGACACAGCAGAACCCGCGCGAGGCGAAATGCCGGAGCACAGTGCTGCCGTGGAAGACATGTCACCGCCACAGTCAGCACAGGACACTGATCCAAGCTCATCAGAGGATAGTCACGCGAAGGCCGTAGATTCCACGACCGAAGCCACGGCCGAGAGTTCATCGGCATGCGACAACGCAACAGATGTGGAAGCACAGCAGGAACACGAGGTATTCGTTGGGGAATGTAGCAGTCCCAATGCGTCGCAGCCGCGCGAAGAATTGGCCGATGGAGTCATCTCTGACGCTCCTGCTGTTGCGAGTGTGCCCACATCACACGTCCCAACAGAGCAAGCGAAATCTGCAACCGCACCTTCAGCGACTTCAACAGGCAGCAACGGTGACTCATTGGAGATGACAAAATTAGTTCATGATTTGATCAAGAAGGTGCGTTTGCTCTGTTGGGTTGTTTTTGTGTGTTGGAGGTGCAGATCTGAGTTCGCCAACGGTGCACAGGTACTCGCTCTGGAATCCGAGCACGAAAGCACCAACGCCTATTTAACACATCTCAATTCCAACTATTCGCGGGTTATGAGCAAGCTCAAGGCACGGGTGGCGGCACAGAACGTGACTGAGCTGAGGGAATCTCATGCTGAAGTTGAAGTGGAGCTACAAGCGTTGAAACAGCGAGACCTTGAACAACAAGCCACGATATCGCAACAAAATGAGGAGATTGAACAGCTACGCAGTCGTGAGAATAACCTCGAGAAGCAAGTTGCCGAGGTGCGCCCATGCTCCTGCTGTGTCGCATTTGGTGCGATAGATGGCGCCATTCGCACCAGTTTAGTCACGTTTTTGTTGTGCTACATGTCCAGCTTCACCTCTCCGTCAAAACTTTAGCTGGATCAATGAAACAACTGTCGCAAGTTGTGGGACTGTCCGCCCAAGCGATTGCCAGTCATAGCATGCACGTCAACTCTGTGTCCCGACTCAGTGAGCGCAACACAACGATGCCCGATGAGGCTCAGGACGAACCCCAGACGACATCCAATCAGATCATTCAACATTCGGATCCGATGACAGCAATGCACATGAAGACAATGTTCACGATGTTGCAAACCATTGCTGAGACCATTGATCAGACTCCGTCTTTGTCTGGCAGAACGTCAACTTTTGATAAACTGAATGACACTGACAGTGCCGAAGGCGGGAAGGCGAGCGCAACACTTGTTGATGGCTACGCCCATCTTCGTCTGTCTGCCACACCAGCCAGCGCTGAAGACGATGGCGACGGAGTTGATTCCGTCGAAGGTGCTCCGTCAGATGATAGTGCCGCTTCTCTGCTCGAAAAGAATGAACCCAAGCCAGTCAAAAGATCTGGTGTACTCGGGTGGCTGTTCGATAATAAGGGCACAGACGAAGATGACCACGACAAAGATGTCCAAGACGAAGGTGGGGGAACGCAAGTGCCCACCAACAGCTCCGAAGAAGTAGGCGCCAGTGTGGGTGCTGGCACTGATGCTGGCACTGCTGATGGTGACACTCCACCACCACCACCCTCGAGTCAACATGAGAACAATGACGAGTCGAAATCAGGTGACACGGCCAACGCACCCAGAATGAAGGAACCTGTGTCCATGTCGGCGACAATAGATGCA
>ENA-OWNT01001217-OWNT01001217.1-seawater-metagenome-genome-assembly--contig:-NODE-1217-length-34951-cov-13.461633_pt1 | contig 34951 bp, 32 predicted proteins | sample MGYA00238136_ERZ651165 | MGnify/ENA primary metagenome ERZ651165 (study PRJEB26861, sample SAMN08777766) | seawater metagenome | isolation source: coastal seawater | place: USA: Florida | collected...
CAACGTACACCATTGCGCGCGCTTCCCCGGTCCCGTCCGGTGCCGCGGCGAGCCGGTCGACGTCGGGCGATTCGCAGCCGCCATGCTGGGTTGTCTCGGGGCTAGGGTGCCGGGCCCCCTAGCCTGGGACGAGATTCGCGCTACGTGTGCCCGTCCGGCCCGGCACCGGCAAACACGCCCCGGGCCAGGCGCATGAAATCGGCAACGAGAGCTGACGGGTCATCCTTCCAGAAGGCAAGGAACACCGGTATCGGGGGTGCGTCGCGGACCTGCCTGTAGGCAACCCCGGGTCGCGGGTACTGTGTCACGGTCGCTTCGGAGGACATGCCCATGGCTTTGCCCGTGGAGATCAGCGTCAGCCAATCGTCCACTCCCTGGACCGGGCGAAGGGATGCAGGCCGAGCCTCCGGGCCCCAAAGGTCCTCCACTGTGGTCCCGGTCCGGCTGTCGACGGCGACTGTCCGCCCGGCGAAGTCCGCCATGCGCAGGAACCGGCGGCGGGCCAGCGGATCTGTTGCCGCCACCGCGGCATAGCGCTTCTCCGTGCCGATCGGCGCCTCGGTGAAGCGCGGATCATTGAGCCGGCGCCGGACGACGGCCAGGTCCACAGATCCGTCCGCCAGGCCGGCCGTCGCGGAGTTCGATTGAACCCAGATAAGTTGTACTCCCGGGTTCGCCTCTTCCCAGCGGCGCTGCAGGGCTATGGTTCGGCCGCCCAGCGCTGACCAGGCATAGCCGACCCTGAGCTCGCCCGCGTGATCCCGCGCGGCCTCTTCCAGCAGCTTGGCCTCGTCCAGGACCCGCCGTGCGTGTTCGATGATCCGCTGCCCGGCCGCGGTCGGGGTCACGCTGCGCGTCGTGCGCTGAAATACGCGTACTCCCAGGGTGTGCTCCAGCGTCGCGACAGATCGGGAGACGCTTGCCTGGGACGTTCCCAAGCTGATGGCTGCGTCGGTGAAGGTCCGCGCATCGTCGACGGCCACAAGCGCCCGAAGATGGCGCAGCTCAAGATTCATACGGTCATCGTATAGAAGGAGCAGCGGAGGCATTTATTGGTTTGAAGATTTGGCCCCACACTTTGGGATTATGGAGGCATACGCAGAGGACAGCTTCGGCCGGGAGCGCCGTCAGTCACCTCAATCCCAGTCCCGGATTCTCGGCGGCCTGTTGACCATGACGGGCAGCGGGATCAGCAATCAGATCGGTGCAGGCATCGGAGCCCATGCCTTTCCGGCCGTCGGGCCCGCAGGAGTGGTGGCCGTGCGGCAACTCGTCGCCGCGGCCGTGCTGCTGTCCGCGGCCCGGCCTCCCCTCCATCGCTTCACGTGGAAGCAGTGGTGGCCGGCACTCCTGCTGGGCGGAACGATCGCCGTGATGAACATTTGCCTGTACGTCGCCATTCAGCGCATCGGACTGGGCCTGGCCGTCACACTGGAATTTCTTGGCCCCCTCGCCATCGCGCTCACGCGGTCCAGGTCACGACTGGATCTGCTGTGTGCGGTGTGCGCCGGCGTCGGGGTGTACGTGCTGGTGCTGCCGGGACCTTCCAGCGACTTCCTTGGCATCGGCATCGCCGCGGCCGGAGCCGCCTGCTGGGCCGCCTACATCATGCTGAACAGGGTGGTCGGCCGGCGGCTGCCCGGACTCCAAGGCCCGGCCGCCGCAACACTGGTCTCAATGGTGCTCTACCTGCCGGTGACAGTCCTGATCTTCTTCGCGGGGTCCCTGACCGCCCCGGCACTGTTGTTTTCGGTCGCCGCCGGAGTGCTTTGCTCCGTCATTCCCTACGCCGCGGACCTCGTTGCGCTGCGCCACGTGCGGCCGGCCTTCTTCGGTGTCTACATGAGCATCAATCCGCTGCTCGCAGCGCTTTCAGGGATGATCGTGCTGGGCCAGATTCTCGCCCTGCACGAATGGTTGGGCATCGGCGTGATCGTCGCCACGAATGCCGCGGCGATCCTGCTGGCGGGCCGCATCAAGCCGAGCGGCGGTTGAACGTCTGCGTTCAAGGTTTGCCACGGGTGCGCGGGGATATTCTGTGCTCGGCGTCCGGGTACCGGGTGCTCGTGCCGGAACCTGTCACCCGATAGCGGTTCGACCCAGGCAGTATTGCCGCCTGACGGCAGAGGACGGTGCGCCGTGAATGCTGGACTTCTTTCTGCAAGCCTGCGGCACGCTGCGGCCATCGCACTCCTCGCCGCCCTGGGAACGTATCTTGCGCCGGTGTCACCGGCTGCGGCGCACGACATGCTCGAGGCCACCGAACCGGCCGGCGGATCCAGTGTCGCGTCCGCTCCGCCAACCGTTCGCCTGACCTTCATGCATACCCCGATCGCCTTCGGCTCCCAGGTCGTGGTCAGGGATGAGACCGGCTCCAACCAGTCCGACGGCCCGGTTGTCGTCGTCAACAACTACGTCAGCCAGGCCGTGAAAGCAGGTGCACCCGCCGGCCGGTACACGGTGGTGTGGCGGGTCATGTCTCGGGATTCCCATCAGGTGGAAGGGACCTTCACCTTCACCGCCGGTTCGCGCCGCGGACCGGGACAGCCAGGCACGGCTGACGTCCGGGCAACTCCCGCACTGGACACCGCGGCAACTGAGGACACTCCCTGGGGTCTGGCCGCCCTCGGCGCGGCACTCGCGGCGGGACTGGCAGGAACGGCCCTTCACGTCCGACGCCGGCTGTCCGTGAACGACGCCGACGGGCCGGCGTCATGAACCGCCCTTGTGGCCTCCTCAGCGCCGCTGGGCCGGTAAAATCTGAAGCGACGCCCATATCTGCCACTGAAACCCGGAAAGGACCGCCCCCAATGACGCGCGCTTCCTTCCGGCTGTTCCGCACCGGGCTGATCGGATCCGTGATCGTGGCCCTGGCGGCGGGTGGCCACCTGGCCGGGGGCGGCCGGCTGCCGGAACCGGCCATCCTGACGGCGCTGTGTGCCGTGGCGTTGATCCCGGTGGCAGTCCTGACCCGCTTCCGATTGTCCTTACCTGTCCTGACCGGCCTGCTTGGCGCGGGGCAGGCCTGGCTGCACTGGACGTTCAGTGCATTGTCCGCCGCCGGGCCCGTGAGGATCCCGGCCCCTGGCACCTCCGGCCATCCCGCACACACGGCCACCGGCTTCGCCCCCGGGATGATGGGCCAGGCCATGGCCGGTCCCGACGCCGTCATGGATGGGGCCATGTTCACGGCCCACGCCGTGGCGACCCTCGGCACCGCCCTGCTGCTGGCCCGCGGAGAGCGGGCCCTGGCCGCGCTGGCCTCCTGGTTCAGGCCCCTCATGCACCTGCCGGAACCCGTCGTCGTCGTGCCGGTCCGAGTCCCCGGTCCCCGACTGGCCAATCTGGTTCTCCCGATGGACCGGCTTGGCCGCCGGCTGCCGACCCGGCGCGGCCCTCCCGCACTCGCGCCGGCCACCTGACACCACCCCTTTCACTCATGGACGGGGACAGCAGGCGGCCACCCGCTGCTTTCACCGGACGGACACCGCTCCGGCCGGTCCCCGACCCGATATTCCTTGTGAAAGGCACCATTGCCATGAAGACCTCCCTTCGTCGTACCCTCAAGACTGCCGCAGCCGCCACGATGACGGCCGGTCTGCTCGCCGCCGGCGCGGCAGCGGCCTCTGCCCACGTCCACGTTGACTCGGATGACCCGGCTGCCGGCGGCTACAGCCACCTGACGTTCAATGTCCCCAACGAATCCGCCACCGCCAAGACCAGCAAAATTGAAGTCAGCCTACCCACGGACACGCCGTTCACCTCCGTGTCGGTGAAGCCCATCGAGGGCTGGAAGGCTGAGATCACCACGAGCGATCTTCCGAAGCCGGTCACCATCGCCGGCGCCACCGTCACCAAGGCCCCCAGCTCCGTCGTCTGGACCGCCGACGCCGCCCACCAGCTCGGGCAGAACGAATACCAGGCGTTCTCGCTGTCCGTCGGTGTCCTCCCCGACGCCGGAACCACTGTCACGTTGCCGACGGCCCAGACCTACACCGACGGGACCGTGGTGAAGTGGGACGAGAAGACGGTCGAAGGCCAGGCCGAGCCCGAACACCCGGCACCGTCGTTCGTGACCACGGCCAAGGACGCCGACGCCTCAGTTGCCCCCGCTGCGGCAACCTCGTCCGCGACGCCGGTTCCGTCGGCGGCCCCCGCCGCGGCAGCAAGTACGTCCGGTGACGGCGGATCGATTGCCGGCTGGCTCGGATTGGCAGCGGGACTGATCGGACTCGCCGCCGGCGTCACCGCCCTGGCGCGCACCCGCCCGTCCCAGGCCAAGTAGCAGGGTAAGTAGCGGGGCAAGTAGCCCGCCGCCCGACTTCCCAACCGGACACCCTGAAGAACCCATCGCCGCCCCGCCGGTGACGGGTTCCTTCGGCCTGCCCTGCGGCACCGGCATTCAGCTCCGTCGCGCCACGAACCCGGCACACAGCCACGCCGTGCGGCGGTCACCGACGTTGAAAGACCAGACCATGACCCTTCTGACAGACTCCTCTGCCCCGATGCCGGACACACCACCGGCCAACCCACGTACCGCTCCATCCGCGGACAGCCGATGGTTCCGCGCCTTCCTGCTGCGGATCCACTTCTACGCCGGCATCCTCGCCGGTCCCTTCCTGCTCATCGCCGCCGTCACCGGCGGCCTCTACGCCCTCACCCCCCAGCTGGAACAGGCCCTCTATTCCCGGGAACTGCACGTCCCAGCCGTCGCCCACCCGCTGCCGCTCTCCGCCCAGGTACGGGCCGCCGTCGACCACGCCGGCGGAACGGCTCCGGTAACCGTCCGCCCGGCGCCGGGCCCCGAAGACACCACCCGGGTCTTGTTTGCCGACGCCGCCCTGGGCGAATCCCAGTACCGCACGCTCTTCGTTGACCCCGGCACCGGCGAAATCCGCGGTGACCTGCCCACCTACGGCGGCAGCGGCGCCCTGCCGCTGCGCACGTGGATTTCCAACCTCCACCGCTCCCTGAACCTCGGCGAGCCGGGCCGGATTTACAGCGAACTCGCCGCGTCCTGGCTGTGGATCATCGCCCTCGGGGGCCTGCTGCTCTGGGTCGACAGAATCCGACGACGCCGGACCGCCGGCAGGCCGGCGACCGGCACCAACCCGCGCCGGGTGTCCGGCCGGGCCCGGACGGTGTGGCTGCATGGAACCACCGGAACCGCCCTGCTCGCCGGATTCGTGTTCCTCTCCGCCACAGGGCTGACCTGGTCGGCCAGCGCCGGCGATAACATTACCGCCGTGCGCACCGCCCTCGGGTGGGCCACCCCGGCCGTCTCCACGACCTTGGCCGGACCGGCGACCGCGGCGGCCGGGGATCACGGCGGGCACGGCTCCACCCCATCCTCAGCTGCACCGGCAATCGATCCTTCCATGTTTGACACCGTGACAAGGATCGCCCGCGCCGACATCATCACCGCACCGATGATCGACATCAAACCCCCGGCCAAGGCCGGCAAGGCCTGGACCGTGACCGAAGCCGGCCGGGAATGGCCGGCGACCGCCAGCGCCGTGGCCATCGACCCGGCCACGGAAAAGATCACCAGCAGGGCCGACTTCAACGACTTCAGTCTGGCCGCCAAACTGACCCGCTGGACCATTGCAGCGCACATGGGGCTGCTGTTCGGTCTGCTCAACCAGCTGGTCCTCCTCGGCGTGGCGGCAGGCCTGGCCGCCATGGTCCTCTGGGGCTACGTGATGTGGTGGAAACGCCGGCCCACCCGCGGGGGCTCCTGGTCCGTCGGCCGCCCGGCGCCGCGCGGGGCATTCCTGCGCGCCCACTGGGCCGGAGTGCTCGCCGCCATCACCCTGATGGTCGCCGTTGGACTCTTCCTGCCCCTGCTGGGCTGGAGCCTTCTGGCCTTCCTCCTCCTGGACACCGCCATCGGGTCCGTCAAACGACGCCGCCGGGCACGCGCAGCTGACCCGACGTCCGCAGAAGCGGGCCCCGCTGCCCAGACGACGCCCCTGCGATAGATTCCGCTGGACAACGGAGCGTGGAAGCCCCGGGCAGCCATGGCTATCCGGGGCTTCCCGTCATGTGCGGTGATCGTGGGCGCGCTCAGGTCATCGTTCGGGGACCAGGAGTTCCCTGTTCCGTGCAGCGTAGGTGCCGGACTGTCCGGGCTGGCCGGACTGGCAGGACAGGGCAGCCATGCTGAATGTGTTGGCCGGCCGGGGCAGCCCGTAGTGTTCGCGGAGGGTCCGTCCGGTGTATTCACGCCGGAAGAGGCCGCGGTCCCGCAGGATCGGGATGACGTGGTCCACGAAGGCGTCAAGGCCGGACGGGAGTACGGGCGGCATGATGTTGAAGCCGTCCGCGGCCCCGGCCTCGAACCATTCCTGGATGGCGTCGGCCACCTGCCCGGGGGTGCCGGAGAAGGTGCGGTGTCCGCGGCCGCCGCCGAGCCTGCCGATGAGCTGGCGCACGGTCAGGCGTTCCCGCCGGGCCAGGTCCACGACCAAGGTGTACCTGCTCTTGGCGCCTTCGATCTCGTCCTCGGAGGGCAGATCCTCCGGCAGTTCGGCGTCCAGGGCCAGGGATTCCGGCGGGACCCGGAGCACGCCGGCCAGCTGCCGCCGGGCGTGGTCGGGGTGGATGAGCTCGTCGAGTTCCTGCTCCAGCCGCCGGGCCTCGGCCTCGGTGGATCCGATCACCGGCACGATGCCCGGCAGCACCTTGATCGATTCCGGGTCCCGGCCGGCGGCAGCGGTTCGCTGCTTCAGGTCGGCATAGAAGCGCTGTGCGTCGGACAGCGTCTGCTGGGCCGTGAACACCGCCTCGGCGTAGCGGGCGGCGAAGTCCTTACCGTCCTCCGAGGAACCGGCCTGGACAATCACCGGGTGGCCCTGGGCTGAGCGCGGCACGTCCAACGGCCCCTGGACGCTGAAATACGTGCCGGCGTGGTTGACCGGGTGGACGCGGGTGCTGTCTCCCCAGATCCCTGCCTCCTTGTCCCCGAGCGGAGCGTCGTCTTCCCAGCTGTCCCAGAGCTTTCTCGCGACGTCGAGGAATTCCGCCGCCCGCTCGTACCGCCGCGCGTGCGCCGGCTGGTCCTGCAGGGAGAAGTTCCTGGCGGCGGCGTCCCCGGCGGTGGTGACGACGTTCCATCCGGTCCGGCCGCCGCTGATGTGATCCACGGAGGCAAACCGGCGGGCCAGGTTGTAGGGGTCGTTGTACGTGGTGGAGGCGGTTGCGATCAGCCCGATGCGGTCCGTGACGGCGGCGATGGCCGCGAGCAGGACGGTGGGCTCCAGGACGCCGTAGGGGCGCTGGCCGACGTCGCCGTGCAGCACCGGTGAGTCCGCGAAGAAGATCGAGTCGAACGTTCCGCGTTCCGCCGTCCGGGCCAGCCGCTGGAAGTGGGCGATGTCCGTCCCGGCGAAGCTGTCACTTTCCGGCAGCCGCCACGAGGCTTCGTGGTGTCCGGTGCTCATGAGGAACGCGTTCAGGTGCAGCTGCCGTGCCCCGCTCACAGCCTGGCTCCGGACACGTCGGCGGGCAGAACGACCGTCTCGGAATAGGCGGAGGAATCGCCCTGGATGGACGTGCTGCTGCGACCGTCGATCCCTCGGGGCACATCGCCGGCGACCGTGACGCGGTTCAGCTGGCGGGGCTGGCCGTCGTAGTTGTCCGGGGCGTAGTGCTGGGTGATGCGGTTGTCGAAGAGCACCAGCTGGTCCGGTTCCCAGTTCACCCGGACCACGTTCTCCGGGCGGGTGACGTAGGCCTGCAGCAGCCGCAGGATGTCCTTGGACTCGGTGTTGGACAGGCCCACGATGCGCAGCCTTTGGGCGAAGCCGCCAATGAAGAGGCCCCGTTCCCCGGTCAGCGGGTGGACCCGGACCACAGGGTGGGCGGTTTCGAACTTGAGCCGTGTGAACTCCTTGCGGCGCTCCTCGGCGTTTTCATGTTCGAGGTTCTTGGGCACCGAGTAGTCGTAATCGTTGGTGTGGATGGCCCACAGGGTGTCGGCGAAATTCCGCAGTTCCTCCGGCAGATCGGCGTAAGCCCCGGCGGCCGAGGCGATCAGGGTCTCGCCGCCGTAGGCCGGCAGGGTGATGCTGCGCAGGGTGGAGGCCTGCGGCGGGTTCACCACGAACGTGACGTCCGTGTGCCAGGTGTTCGCCGAGCCGTTTTCACTGTCTACCGGCAGGACCGCCGGTTTGCCGTCGACGGACGCCACGGTGGGGTGCGCCTGGGTGAGCGGGCCGAAGCGGCTGGCGAAGCGGACCTGGGCGTCGTCGTCGTGGACGTTGGCGTCCCGGAAGACCAGGGCCTTGTGGGTGTTCAGGGCCTCGCGGATCTTGGCGATGGTGGCGTCGCTGAGGTCGCCGCTAAGGTCCAGGCCACGGATCTCGGCACCGATGCGCGCGCCCAGCTTGCGGAATTCGAGTCGGGTTTCGGTAGTTGTTGACATGCTCTTGTGTCCTTTGATCTGAGGGGGTCAGTTCGACTGGTTTAGTTGAATTGGGATCCGACGGCGGTCCGCCACCGGGAGAAGTGCCGTTCGACGGCGACCAGCAGGTAGTTGACCAGCAGGCCGAGCAGCGAGACGGTCAGGATCCCGGCGTACATGTCCGGGATCAGGAAACTGGACTGGGCGTTGACGATCAGGTACCCGAGCCCCGCCTTGGCCCCGACCATTTCCGCGGCGATCAGCACCAGGATCGAGGACGTTCCCGCCATCCGGATTCCCGTGAAGATGGTCGGCACCGCGGAGGGCAGGATGACCTTCTGGAACAGCCGGAAGTTCGAGAGCCCCAGCGAGCGGGCGGCCCGGATGAGCAGCGGATCAACGGTCCTGACACCGGCGATGGTGTTCAGCAGCACAGGAAAGAACGCGGCATAGGCCACGATGCTGATTTTGGACGTCTCCCCGATTCCCAGCAGGAGGGTGAAGACCGGGAGCAGGGCCAGTGCAGCCGTATTCCGGAAGACCTCCAGCAGCGGGTTCAGGAACCGGTCCAGGGACCGGTACCAGGCGACCAGCAGGCCAAGGGCGACGGCGGTCACGACGGCGATGCCGAACCCGCTGGCGGACCGCGTCAGGCTTGCCGCCAGGTGGTTCTGCAACTGGCCCTTGGCAATGAGCGAGCCCAGGGCCCGCAGGACCTCATGCAGCGGCGGGAGGAACACCCTGGTCGAGGCCGAGGCGAGGTAGGTGGGCCCAAATTCCCAGAGCAGCAGGAACAGCACGATGGCACCCGAGGCCCAGATCCCGCGCCCGGCCGTTCGAGCACCGGCACGGATCACGAGGGCAAGGCGGCCGGCTTCCGCGGGCCGCGGGGCCCGCCCGCTGTCCGCCGGGGCTGTGACAGGGGCGGGCGGCGCGGCGGTGTCTTTGGTCAGAGTTGGCGCGGTCATCAGGCTGCCTTTCCCTTGCTGAGTTGGCCCTTGCTGAGTTGGGGCGCCTCGTCGGGTGCCGAGCCGTCCGGCCGGATTTTCGCGTGCCCGGCTTCCCGGGCTTTCCGGACCTCGTCGTGCAGCAGCGACCAGACCTTGTGCCGGTGTTCGACAAAGGCAGCACCGGAGCGGACGTCCCCGTCACCGCCCCGCTCCCCCAGGTCAATGTCGACGACCTGCTTGAGCCGGCCGGGGCGGGAGCTAAGCACGGCCACCCGCTGGCCCAGGTACACCGCCTCGTCGATGCCGTGGGTGATGAAGATGATGGTCTTGCCCGTGGTCCGCCAGATGCGCAGGAGTTCCTCCTGGAGCTGTTCCCGGGTCTGGGCGTCCAGCGCCGCGAACGGTTCATCCATGAGCAGGATGTCCGGCTCGTAAGCGAGGCTCCGGGCGATGGCCACGCGCTGCTTCATCCCGCCGGAGAGCTCATGCGGGTACCGGTCCTCGAAGCCGGACAGGCCCACCAGCTCCAGGTAATCACGGGCGTTGTCCGCACGTTCCCTCCGACTCAGGCGGCGCCCGTCGCTGCCGGGACCCTCGAGGCCGAAGGCGACGTTGGCGGCCGCGGTGCGCCACGGGAAGAGGGCGTACTGCTGGAACACGACGGCGCGGTCCCGGCCGGGGCCGGTCACCTCCTTGCCGTCCACGAGCACCTGGCCGGTGTCGGGCCGGGTGAGCCCGGCCAGGAGGTCCAACAGGGTGGTCTTGCCGGATCCGCTCGGACCGACCAGGGTGATGAACTCGCCCGCGGCGACGTCCAGGGTGATGCCCGCCAGCGCCGTCAGGGTGGAGCCCTCGGGCTGGTCCTTGCTTGGACGCACGGTAAACTGCTTCCCGATGTTCCGCAGGCTGATTTTCGGCGTCGGGCCGGTGCCGCGGGTCATGACGCCGCCCCCTTCAGCAATTCGTTGAAGTCGTTCGTGTAGTACTTGGACGGGGTGATATCCCCGGTGACGATGCCGGTGTCTTTGAGCCAGGCGTTCCAGCGGCTGAAGTCCTCATCGCTGATGGCACCCTTGGACGGGACACCGACGCTCTTCCAGTACTTCAGGGTCGCGGTGCTCTCGGAGCGCTGGCGCTTGTCGATGATGCTCGTAAACCGCGCGATTACCTCATCGCGGGGCGTGCTGCGTTCCCATTCGATGGCCTTGGCCACCCCGGTGGTGAAGATCCTCGTGGTTTCCGGGTTCTTCTCGATGAAGTCCTTGCGCAGGACGATCTGGCCTCCGGCGAAGGTTCCGAAGAGTTCGTAGTCGTTGAACAGGGACCGCAGGCCGCCCTTGGCGACAGCGTTATCCTGCAGCACTCCGCCGAGCGCCCCGACGTCGACCTGTCCGCGGCGGATGGCCTCTTCGGTGTCGTTGGGAGGAACGACGACGAGCTGCACCTGTTTGATTTCCTCCTGCGTCAGCCCGTTCTTCTTCAGGTAGCTGTTGATCACGGCGTCCGAATGGGCGCCCAGGGTATTGACGGCGATCTTCTTGCCGATCAGGTCCCGAGGGGCCCGGATCGGACTGTCCTGGGTGACGTAGAAGCCGTTGAACGTCTTGTCGTCCTCGCCGTAGTAATTGATCACCGCGGTGACCGGGGCGCCGGCTTCGATGAGCTTCACCACGGCGCCCGAAAAGGCGCCACCGAAGTCGGTGGCTCCTGTCGCGGCTGATTGGATGCTCGCCGGCCCGCTGATGGTATTGCCCACCCAGTTCAGCTTCACGTTGCCGAGGTAGCCGAGGTCCTCGGCGAGTTCGGGCAAGGTGACGCTATTGGCCGATCCCTCGTAGCGGAGCTCTGTCACTTCGGGCGTTCCGGCGGTGCTTCCGGCCGGGGCCTGGGCGCTCGCAGGGCCGCCGCAACCGGACACCACCAGCGAGACCGCCACGGCCGCGGCCATGCCCAAAGCGGGGAAGATTCTTGCGGGTAAGGTTCGGTTTTTCATAGCGGATTCTTTCTGGATTCGATGGTGCGGACCGGGGCTGCCGGACCGTGTCCACCATCAGAACAGAGTTGAATCCGCGCCGGCAGGGGCAGCGACACCCAACGAAACCGCGCGTAACCCGGGGACGAAAACAGCCACGAACGGGTACCGCTACCCACGCCGTCGCATCAGGAAACAGTCCGTAACGGGGCAGACTCACGCGGTCATCTGCGGCCGTTCCGGGACGCATCCTTGTCATGCCGGCCCGGCCCTGTGAAGTTCCGGTGACGCCCGGCGACCGCGCATGACGGGGCCGGCGCCGGGCCGTCGCCGTCCTGGCACGAAAGAATGTCCTGGGATGAACCCAAACGTTGCGTTTCCGGCGGTGGCGCTGGCGTCGGGCGGCGCCTCACCTTTCCTGCCGCCGTCGGCCGCCGCTCCCGGATGGGTCGATCGCCTCAACGGAGATCAAGGTGAGGCCAAGGTCCCGGACCTTCATGAGCAGCCCATGCAGCGCCGCCTGGTCGGGGACGCAACCGCTGAGGCTGGTTGTGCCGTCGCTTTCGTGGGTCACCGTGAGGTCACCGAACCAGGCAGACCAGTGCTGGTCAAGGTGCGCGTCGACCCGAAGCCGGTAGCCGGCGGGCGCCTTCCGACTGGCGAACTGAAAGGCGCCCAGGGTGGCACAGGCCATCGCGCCGATGATGTGCACGAGCACCCGCCTGATTGATGCGTCCGTCCGCGGCGCGGCGTGCGTGGTCACTTGGCGTCGGCCGGGTCGAGCGGCAAACTGGCGGCGTCCGGCCGGGTCCGGCCGGATGCTGTGCGCTGATCGCGCCACAAGGAGTATCCGAGCCCGATCAGGGCGATGCCGGTGGGGACTGCGAACAGGCGTTCGTTGATTTGCGGCAGCAGCGGTATCGCGATGGTTGCGAGGGTGCCGCCGGCCAAGACCGCTGCCGCCCAGCGGGCGAGGACGTTGGCGCGGAAGAGTGCGATGCCGAAGAGCAGGCCGCCGGCCAGGTAGGTGATGCCGGCGGCGGTGCTGAACGGCAGCATCAGGCCGATGTCACCGGTCGCGTGGCCGACGGTGGCCACGGCGAGGACGTCGGCGACGTAGCCGGGTGCACTTTGGACGAGGGCTGGCAGGACCACCGCGCCAATGACTTCTACGCTCATCATGATCAGGTAGCCGGCGGCGAACACGAGGTATCCGAGGAGGCCGAGCACCCCGATCTGCTTCACCTGCCGCAGGTACATTCCGGTGATGCCGATGAGCGACAGGACGGCCATGAGCACCTTCAGGGTTTGGCGGACGGCCCATTCGGTGGTGGTGACCAGGCCTGCGTCCACGTGGGGGTGGTTGATCTGGACGCCGATGAACAGCAGGCCCCCGGCCACGGCGCAAAGGCCGGCCGCACGGGTGAGCTTGGTGGTGGTGATGGACATGTCCGACTCCCTGGTTCTGAGTGTCCGCGGCGGGCGCCGCGGGATGACTCAAATGTAGAAACGGACCGGGTGACCGGGCGTCACCCCATGATGTGACCGGAAGGGTGAGATCCGGCTGGATGAGGTCCGGCGGCCGGGCCGCCTGCGCCGGACTTACATCAGGCCGCTTACATCAGGCCGCGTTCGCGTGCCCGCCGGACCGCCGCCTGACGGGTGGTGACCTCAAGTTTGGTGAAGATGTGCTTGGTGTGGGTGCGCAGCGTGTTGTGCGAGATGAACAGTTCGCCGGCGATCTGCGGACCGCTCAGTTCGCTGCCGAGGAGCCTGAGCACCTGCAGCTCCCGCCTGCTCAACGGGCCGGCAGACGACGACGGCGGCCCCGATGCGGGTGCCTGGGTTCCGGCCGGTGCGGCCAGTCCCAGCAAGCGGTGCGCGTGGTCGCCGCCAACGCCGTGTTGCATCGCGCCATGGTGCGCGGCGTCGCGCAGCAGCCCCGTCATAGGGCTCCCTTCGTCCAGGAAGAGTCGCACGTACTCCCCTGGTTCGGGCGCCTCGGCCAAGGCCCGGCCCAGCGCCTCGCGGGCCAGCGGCCGGTGTCCTTGCACGTCTCGGGCCAGCGCCTGCAGAATGCGGATCTCCACCCGGCTCCCGTCGCGCCCGGAGGCCTCGGCGGCACGGAGCAGCCGCTCCAGCAGGCGATGCACACCCTCAGCCGCGCCGGCGTCGGGGTCCGCCCGTTGCTGTGCGATGAGCAGGCGCACCAGCGTGAGGTGGTCGAACTCGCTCAGGTAGCCGGCCGCGTCCGTGACGGACACACCCCGATCACGCGCCCATGCGGCGGCCTCCGACAACTTGCCCTGCGCGATCCAGACCCTGGCTTTCATCGCGGCGATGGGGCGCACCTCCGGGAAGAACCCCCGCCGGTAGAGCGGCTCCGCCTGCTCCAGGAGGCCGACGGCCCGGTCCAGGTCTCCCCCGGCACGGGCGACCAGTCCCATTGCGACGAACCACCGGTAGCGGCTCTCGGACATCGCAGCACGGTCAAGGAACACCCCAGCCGCCTCGAGGTGCTGCCGGGCGCTGCCGAGGTCTCCGGCCTCGCAGTCGAGTTCGCTCAGCCCCACGTGCAGGTCGGCGGTTGCCCGGGCCACGGACTCCCCGTGCAGTGCGGCCCGCTGCAGCGCATTCCGGTAGAGCAGGCGGGCCTTGCCCGGCCGGCCAGCCGCGAGCCACATGTCGGCGAGCACCACCGTGCTGCTGAGCTCGTCCACCAGGTTGCCGGCCGCGTTCAGGCTTGCCACGGCCTGGGTGAAGATCTCCAGGGCGGCCGGCACATCCCCCTTCGCCCACGCGGCGAGTCCCAGAAAACCGGCCGCGGCACCCCGCGCCAGATGGTCCTCCGGCCGGGCCAGGGTCAGTGCGTGCCGGGCATGTTCCTCCACACCGGCGGCGTCGTCCCGCGCCTGGGCGAGGGAGGCGCGGTAGACGGCGATGGTTGCCGGGAGCGTCCGGAGCTCCTCGGTGTCGGCCCACGGCGGAGCCGCCCCGTCCGGTACCGCAGCCAGCGCGCGTTCTGCGTCGGCGAGCCTCGGCTCGACCCCATGGAGGTCACCGGAGACCATGAGCATGAATCCGTAGAAGACACTGAGGACCGGGCTGCGCCGGACGGCATGGTCGGGCAGTGCCGACAGCCAGCCGATCAGCATTGCTTCCTGCCGGTTCTGCCGAATCGCCGGTACAGCCAGTTCCATGAGGTGCGCCGCACGGTCGAAGTCCAGGGCCGCCAGGGCGTGCCGAACTGCTTCCTCTGCCAGACCATGGGACTCATACCATCGGCTGGCACGCTGGTGCAGCAGCGGCAGCAGTTCGGGCTGCTCGCTGAGCAGGTGGGCCCGAAGGACGTCGGCGAAGAGGTGATGGTAGCGGTACCATTCCCGCCGGTCGTCGAGGGGGACGATGAAGAGGTTGGCGCGCTCCAGTGCCGTGAGCATGCGGCTTCCGTCGTCGCGGCCGGTGACGGCGTCGCACAGCGGTCCCGTGAAACGCACGAGAATTGCCGAGTGCAACAGGAAACCGCGGACCGGGCCCGGTTGGTGTTTCAGCACCTCCTCGACCAGGTAGTCGAGGATGTAGCGGTCGTTCCCGGCGAAACGGGCAATGAAGCCCGCGGCGTCGTCGCGCCCCTGGAGGGAGAGCGCGGCCAGCTGCAGGGCGGCAATCCAGCCCTCCGTGCGTTGTTCTAGGGCCTCCACGTCCTCCGAGGTCAGGTCCAGCCCGGCCACGCCGTTGAAATAGGCGGCCGCCTCCTCGGACGTAAAGCGCAGCTCCGCCGCACGGATCTCGACGAGCTCGCCGCGGGCCCGCCAGCGGTGCAGGGGCAGATCAGGGTCGGCGCGGGTGCTGATCACGACGTGCACGAGCGGCGGAAGGTGATCCAGCAGGAAGGCCATCCCGTCGCCGACGTCGCGGTTGTCCACCACGTGGTAGTCATCGAGCACCAGCCAAACAGAGTTCGGGGCAGCGGTGAGCTCGTTGAGCACGGAGGCGAGCACAAGATCGGTCGGGAACGGCGACTGCGCCGAAGCGAGAAGCTCCAGCGCGGCAGACCCGACGCCGGGAACCGCCGTTTGGAGGGCAGTTACGACGCCGGTCCAGAAGGAGGCAGGGTCGTTGTCCGCCGGATCGAGCGAGAGCCACGCGACGAAACGGTCTTCGCCGGATGTCGCGTCCAGCCATTCGGCAAGGAGCGTCGTCTTGCCGAATCCTGCGGGTGCGGACAGCAGCGTCAGTCGCGACTGAGCTCCGCGATGCAGGCGCTCGCTGAGTCGCGGACGTGCCACAAGAGGGCGTCGCAGCTGTGGGACATACAGCTTGGTTGCAATCATCGGACGTGCCATGGGACCTCGTTCCAACGTGCTCAACCGCGTCCGACGTGTGCAATAACTCAGGCTAGCGCACCGGGCCGCCGGCGGGCCGCGGGAGCGCTGTTCCCCATCCGCCATACGCACCGCCCGGCAGTCCCCCAGCCCGGCCGGGCGTGGTGAACCTTCAGGGTCTACGTCTTGGTGGCGTCCACCCATGAGGGCGGTCGGGATTCGAGGCTTTGCCACTCCGAGGGGGCCGTGACTGGACTGAGAACGTCGTTGAGCCAGTACGTCTCGTCAGGGTTCCACCCTGCAAGGACTGTGCCGGATTGACCGACGGCGAGGCATCGCCCGGCGGTCGTGAGATAGCCGCGGACGGTGAGGTGAACGCCGTCGTAGTCGGTGGCGACGGCTGACCAGTCGGGCATGAGCCAGGGCCCGTCGACCCCCGTTGTCCGCCACCAGTCGTGGCGCTTGGAGAGGCTGACGTCCATGGGGTAGCGGGCCACTAGATCCGTCCACGCCGTGGGATCTGAAAGTTCGTAAAGACGCGACCCGGGGGCCGGTGCAAGCGGCCAGACCCGGGCGCGCTTCCAGCCGAGGCTGTCTTCGACCAGCATCAGTTTTGTCGCCCCGAGCCCGGTGATGCTCCTGGTGGTAGTCACCAGATCAGACAAGGCTGGAGTGGACCACCACCTTCCGCTCCAGTGAGCTGAGGGATCCCTGGGGCGGTCCGCCGCCTGATGTTCGTCGGCGACGGCCGAGGCCTTCCAGCGAGCCAGCTTGTCCGCGGCGGCAGTGAGGCTTGGCGGCTGCAGGCTGTATTCATCGGTCCACTGGACGTAACACTGCCGGTCCAGGGCCACGGAGCTTGGGCGCACCCAGGCCGCCAGGGAAACTGACAGCGCAGTGGCAACAGGGCCGAGAGCCGTCAAGACAGGGCGCTTCAGGAGCAACTCATCGGTGTCGTCGGGTTCCTGCCAATAACGGGCCGAATCAACTGCCTCCACGAGTCCGGCCAGCAGCCCGGAAGCCCCGGCGGATTTCGCCACCGCCAATGCATCGGGGCTCCCGAGAGCGTGAACCAGGTCGTCCATGAGCCCCCAATCCCGGGGAGCCATGGCAGAGCCAACGGCCAACGTCCAGATTTCCGGCCGCGCAGCCGTCAGAACGCCTAAGCAGAACCGCCGTCCCCGCGGACCACTCAACAAGTCCTCGGTCATAGCCATACCCCCATGACCAGAGCATACGGTCCGGGATGGCGGGACAGGGAGCGCGTTCCTCCCTACTTTCAATCTATAGGGCACAGGGGGGCTTGCCGCAAGACCCGGGTTGCGCCGCAGAATGGAGAGCCAAAGTCAGGACCTATGTGGTGTTTTCAACGTGCTCACCCAGATAAGGAGCCTATGACGTGCCCCTGACCACCAGCGCATTTGACTTACCCGACCACCTCGCGCCGAAGGCCGACCCAGCGCTGATCGCCGGCGACGAGGCGCACTTCGCAGCCATTGCGGAGAGCCTCGAGCAGACGATCGCCGAGCTGTCCGGGCGCCTCGACGCCACGCGCAGGGCCCCCGGCCGCTTGGGCCAGGAGGCGCTGGAGCGGGACGTGGAGATCCGCCGGCTGACTGCGCGCCTGCGCGCCCTGCGCCGCTTCGGTCTGGACCTGTGCCTGGGGCATATGGTCGGCGCGGACAATCCCGAGCCCGTGTATGTCGGGCGGCTTGGTCTTACGGACAGTGAGGGCCGTCGGCTGCTCATCGACTGGCGCTCCCCCGCGGCTGAGCCGTTCTTCGGAGCGACTCACGCCAACCCGATGGGCCTGGCAAGCCGCCGCCGGTATCGCTGGACCCGTGGTCGAATCAGCGATTACTGGGACGAGGCGTTCACCGCGGACGGCTTTGCCGGGCACGCCGCCCTCGAGGACCTTTCCGCCTTCATCGCGAGCCTGGGCAGCAGCCGCTCGGCCCGGATGCAGGACGTTCTCGGTACCATCCAGGCCGACCAGGACGCCATTATCCGCGCGCCATCCCGGGGCGCCCTCGTCGTCGACGGCGGTCCGGGGACCGGGAAGACCGTCGTCGCCCTGCACCGCTCCGCCTACCTTCTCTACTCCGACCCCCGCCTGGGTCACCGTGGTGCCCACAGCAAAAGCAGTGTGCTGTTCATCGGTCCGCACCGGCCCTACCTTGCCTACGTCGCCGACGTCCTCCCGAGCCTTGGAGAGGAGGGTGTGCAGACCTGCACCCTGCGGGACCTCGTCCCCGAGGGAGCCACCTCAGCGATCGAGGCCGATCCGGGGGTGGCCCTCCTGAAGTCGTCCGCGGACTTGGTGAAGGCGATCGAGCCCGCCGTCAGGTTCTACGAGGAGCCGCCCACTCAGGGGATGGAGGTCGGAACGCCGTACGCCGACCTCTGGCTCAGCGTTGACGAGTGGGCGCAGGCGTTCGAGGCACCTGCCCCCGGCACTCCGCACAACGAGGCGCGCGACGAGGTTTGGGACGAGCTGCTCACCATTCTCGTGGACAAGCACGACGGCGGTGACGTCCCGGCGGACGTGCTCCGCAGGGCATTGGCGCAGAACGCGGAGCTGGTCGATGCGTTCGGCAGGGCGTGGCCGCTGCTGCACTACACCGACCTTGTCGGGGACCTCTGGTCAGTGCCGGCCTACCTGCGCCTGTGCGCCCCTTGGCTCCGCCCTGACGAGGTCACGAAGCTGCAGCGCCACGACCCTCAGGCCTGGACCGCGTCCGACCTGCCGCTCCTGGACGCGGCCCGGCAACGGCTCGGCGACCCCGGGGCGTCACGCCGCAAGCGCCGGCAGGCCGCCGCCGTGGCGGCCGAGAGAGAACTCATGGACCGGGTGGTCGATGACCTCATTGCGGCCGATGACTCCGAACTGCTCGTGATGTCGATGCTGCGCGGACAGGACATCCAGGACAAGCTGGTCGACGAGGGTGCCGCCCCGGGCGCCGACCCGGACGGGCTCGCCGGCCCGTTCGCCCACGTCGTCGTGGATGAAGCGCAGGAGCTGACCGACGCCGAGTGGCAGATGCTGCTGCTCCGCTGCCCGTCCCGGAGCTTCACGATCGTTGGGGACCGCGCCCAGGCCAGGCACGGGTTCGCGGAGTCGTGGCCGGAACGGCTCGAGCGGGTCGGAGTGACCAACGTGACCCTGGCTGGGCTGAGCATCAACTACCGAACGCCGGAGGAGATCATGGCGGAAGCCGAGCCTGTCATTCGGGCCGTGCTCCCGGACGCCAACGTGCCGGCCTCCATCCGCGTCAGCAACCTCCCGGTCATCCACGGTTCCACGTCGGAGCTGAGCTCGATCCTCGGCACTTGGCTCGCCGCCCATGCCGACGGGACGGCCTGCGTCATCGGTGCGAGCGACAGCGGGCCCGACTCGTTTCAGGCGACGTCCCGCGTCAGGTCGCTGACGCCGGAACTGTCGAAGGGGCTCGAGTTCGACCTCGTGGTCCTCCTCGACCCGGAGGCGTTCGGCACGGGGATCGAAGGGGCGGTTGACCGCTATGTCGCGATGACCCGAGCGACCCAGCAACTCGTCATTCTCACAACCCCCGTCGCCGGCCAAGGCTCATGATGCCACCCGACGATCTCGACGTGCCAGCCTGCAGTCCCCCTCGACCATGCTGTTAGCCCGCGACTCTGGGGCTTCCTGCCGTAATTGTGGCGAGGTCGTGGCGGAACATTTCGGGCTCATTCTCCGCAGGGAGGTCGACTACGTCTTCGGCTGCGTCGAGAGATCCGGCTGAGTCTGGCGTCAGGGAGGTGAAGACGGTGGCGAGGTCATCCTGTTCGGGTCCGTGGTCGGCGATGAGTTCGAGGGTTGTGTGGTTGGCGGCGTCAATGCGAAGGCTGTCGATGAGTACGCGCGCGATCTGGTCCCGGGCTATAACGCCGTCGGCTGGTGACCCGGACTGTCTCCTATCGCCTTGGAGCATGACGATCTTCCGCTGGCCGGGCTGGTTGTAGTCGAACCAGCCGGGCCGCACGATCGTGTACGGGTTGCCGCTGGCGCGGACGAGCCGCTCGCTGCGCAGCTTCCACTGGGCGTAAGCCACGCCTGGCCGGGTGGTGCCGATGGCAGTCATGAGGGCAATACGGGTCCGGCGGCCATCCAAGGCTTTGAGGATGTTGGCGACGCCGGTGTAGTCGTTGTCCCGCACGTCCCGCTCGCTGGTGGTGGATCCGTGCGTGAACACGATCGCGTCAACTCCGTCGAGAGCCGGGCCGAGAGTATCTGGACGGGTCAGGTCACCGATCACGAGGTCCACCCCGTCGGGAAGAATACGGACTGCGCGGGCCCGGTCACGCACGAGCGTCCGGACCGCGTAACCCTGGCGCAGCGCTTCGGCCACGGCGTAGCGTCCGATGCTTCCGGTGGCGCCGACCATCAGAAGGGTGGAAGGGTGAGCGTTCATTTCTTCTCCTTGACCGCAGCTTCTGCGGTGTTCCGCTGGGTCGCGGCCCAGCTGGCGAGGACTTTCAGTGCATCCTCGGAGGGTGTGCCGGGGTCCGCCGTGTAGACGTTGATGCGCAGCCCCGGGTCTGCGGGCAGTTCAAGCGCTTCGAAGCTCAGGTCAAGATCCCCAACGATCGGGTGGTGAAGCGACTTCCGGCCGGCGCGGTGGTACTTCACATCGTGCCGGGCCCACCGGGTACGGAACTCCTCGCTTCGGGTTGAGAGTTCACCGATCAGGTCCGTGAGGTCCTTGTCGTACGGGTTTTTCCCTGCTGTGGAGCGCAGGACAGCGACGATGTCATCCGCCGCGCGTTCCCAATCGGCGAAGAACTCCCGCGCCTTCGGGTTCAGGAAGGTGAACCGTGCGCTGTTCGGTGGGGTGGTCCGTTCGGCCATCAAATCCAAGTACAGGGCACGGCCCAGCTCATTGGCGGCGAGGACATCCCCGCGGTCGTTGCGGACCCAGGCCGGCGCCGCCGTGATCGCATCAATGACACGTTGCACGCTAGGCCGTACTGTTTGCGGGCTCCGTTTGCGCCGCACACGGGGTGCGGCGGTGGCGGCGCGGGCCAGGTCAAAGAGGTGGGCCGTTTCGGCCTCGTCGAGCTTCAGGGCGCGCCCCAGCGCTTCGAGGACGCTGTCCGAGGCGCCGGAGAGGTTTCCTCGCTCAAGGCGTATGTAGTAATCGATGCTCATCCCGGCGAGCATCGCGACTTCCTCGCGGCGCAGCCCGGTAACGCGCCGGTTTCCGCCGTAGACCGGCAGCCCGGCCTCCTCCGGCGTGATCCTTGCACGGCGGGAGGTCAGAAACTTCCGCACGTCGTCGCTTTGTGTCATGGCATCCACGCTACGCGCGGCCGACGGGACGAGGGAGGGTCTGGCGTTACCCGGAACGGCCGTGACTCCCGGCCGGTAGCAGATCACGGTTGCATTGAAGGCATGAAACCTGAACCCGCAACAGCTCCCCACCCGGCAGCGATCCTGGCGATCATACTCGTCAGCTACTTCATGATCCTGCTGGACAACTCGGTCATTTTCACCGCCCTGCCGAGCCTGCAAGCCGATCTGCGGCTGAGCACCGGTGAGCTCTCCTGGGTTCAGGATGCGTACACGTTGGTCTTCGGCGGTCTGCTGCTTCTAGGAGCCCGGGCAGGAGACCTGCTTGGCCGGCGGCGCGTGTTCGTCTTCGGGCTGGTGGTGTTCTCGCTCGCGTCCCTGCTGATCGGCCTGGCACCGGCGGGCTGGTGGGCAATCGCCGGCCGCGCCGTTCAGGGTATTGGGGCTGCGATCGTCGCGCCGGCGTCACTGTCCTTGCTCACGGCAAGCTTCCCGGAGGGCCGGGAGCGCACCCGGGCCGTGGCGTTGTATGGCGCGACCGCCGGGATCGGTGCCAGCCTGGGACTGGTCATCGGCGGGGCGCTGGCCCACTGGATCTCTTGGCGGGCCGGATTCTTCGTGAACGTGCCCATCGGTGCCGCGATGATCGCCCTCGCTCCCCGGTTCCTGGCGGAAAGTGGCCGGACCCGCGGCCGCTTTGACCTGTTCGGGGCGCTCAGCGCGACGTTGGGTGTCGGCGCTCTTGTATTCGGCATCATCAACACCGCCGACGCGGGCTGGGCTTCCCCTGTCACGGTCACGGCCGTCACCGCCGGCATCGTCCTCCTCGTGGTATTTGTCCTGATCGAACGCAAGGCCGCCCAGCCGATCATGCCGTTGCGGCTGTTCGCGAGCCGCCGCCGCACCGGAGCCTATGTGGCACGGTTCCTCTACCTGGGCGCGATGATTGCATTCTTCTTCTTCACCACCCAGTTCCTGCAGGAAGTACTTGGCTTCGATCCCCTGCAGGCCGGCATGGGATTCCTGCCCATGACCGCCGTCAACTTCGCCGTCGCAATGACCATCCCGCGGCTCGCAAGCCGGATGCCGGGCTCAATTCCACTCGTGGCCGGCATCCTGATCACCCTTGCCGGGATGTTCTGGCTCAGCCGAGCCGGCATCGACTCCGGCTATCTGGCTGGGGTGGCCCTGCCGATGGTCCTCATCGGAGCGGGCCAGGGTCTCGCGTTTGCGCCACTGACCTCGTTCGGCATCACCGGCGCCCCCGCGGCCGACGCCGGCGCGGCCTCGGGCCTGGTGAACACCTTCCACCAGGTCGGTACCTGCCTCGGGCTTGGCATCGCGGTTGCGGCCGCAGCGACCGTCCCGGCCACGGGTTCTGCCGTAGCGCACTTGGCCGCGCAGGTCAGCGTTGCACTCACCACGGGGAGCATCCTCCTGCTCGTGGCCCTGGTGGTCACCGCGGCCCTCATCCTGCCCCCAGACCTGGCTGCCCGCCGAACATGGGCACCCCGGATGGCCGCGCCCGCACCGGAGGCCGAGCCCGCCCGCTGAGCAGGGCCGCTCGGCCATCCCGAAGTCGACCAACCCGGCACGCATCGCCGAGAACTTCGACGTCTTCGACTTCGAACTCGGCGCCGACGAACTCGCCGCAATCGACGCGCTCGACACCGGCGTGCGCAATGGACCGGACCCCGACGAGGCGCGCGAAGAGCGCTGCGCCATGGTCAACCCCGAAGCCTGAGACAGAGAGAAGACACCACCATGGATTATCGACCCCTTGGCCGCACGGGCGTGCAGGTCAGTCCCCTATGCCTCGGCGCGATGATGTTCGGCCCCTGGGGCAACAACGACCACGCCGACGCCACCCGCATCATCCACCGCGCAATCGACTCGGGCATCAACTTCCTCGACACCGCCGACGTCTACTCCGGCGGGGCGTCGGAGGAAATCGTCGGGAAGGCACTGGAAGGAAAACGCGACGACGTCTTTCTGGCCACGAAGTTCTTCATGCCCATGAATGAGGATGATCCGAACCAGCGGGGTGGATCCCGCCGCTGGATCATGCGGGCGGTGGAAGACTCCCTTCGCCGCCTGAACACCGATTACATCGACCTCTACCAGGTGCACCGGCCCAGCCCGGATACCGACGTCGAGGAGACCCTCGGCGCCCTCACCGACCTGGTCCGCCAAGGGAAGGTGCGGTACATCGGCTCCTCGTCGTATTCCGGATCGCAGATCGTGGAAGCCCAGTGCGCATCCCGCGACCGCAACCTGGAGCGGTTTGTCACCGAGCAGCCCCCTTACTCGATCGTGGTCCGCGGTATCGAGGAAGACGTCCTTCCTACGGTGCAACGCCACGGCATGGGAACCCTCACCTACAGTCCGCTCGGCGGCGGCTGGCTGTCCGGGCGCTGGCGGAAAGAGGCCGCGTCCGCACCCACCTCCAGTGCCCGCCCGAGCGCCCGGTTCGACATGACAAGCCCGGCCAACCAGCGGAAACTGGACATCGTCGAAGAACTCGCCCGCCTCGCTGAACAATCAGGGATGACGCTCATCGAGTTGGCCATCGCCTTCGTGATCAACCACCCCGGGGTCACGGCCGCCATCGTGGGACCGCGCACCATGGAACAGCTCGAGTCTTACCTGCCCGCCGCGGACATCACCTTGGCCAGCGACGTGCTGGACCGCATCGACAAGATCGTCGCACCCGGCGTGACCGTCAACCCGGACGATAACAGCTACGGCGCGCACGAACTCACCGCCCAGGCACGGCGACGGACACGACCGTGACCAACGAGGCGATTGAAGCCCTTCACGTGGTCATGTGCGAGGCGATGGCAGCCGGGGACCTGGCAGAACTGGACTCCATCCTTGCCAACGGATTCACGCTCACGCACATGACCGGATATGTGCAGTCGAGGTCGCAATGGCTTGACGCTATTGAATCCGGCGAGATGCAGTACCACCGGATGGAAACGGTCGAGGCCACCCTCAGCACGGATGGGACCGTGCCCGCTCTGACGGCCCGCACACGTACGGACGCCACAATCTGGGGTTCCAGGGCCACGTGGCGCCTGACGCTGCGCTCCTGGTTCGAACCCCGCGGAGACGGCTGGGTGATCACACGCACGGTCGCATCAACCTGGTAACAGGACACCGGCAGCTCTTCCCCACGAGCGCACGTGGGGCGAGCACATCACGGACGACGAGTACAACGGCCGCCAGCCACGGATGCCTGGCGCCAAGTTCGGGGTCCGCGGCTACAAGTTCCGGTGGTGCTCGATGAGCCAGCGTGCCATCTGCTGGGCCCGCCGGGAAGCCAGCGCGTCCCCTTCGGTGGCCGAGATGATCGAACCCTTCATCAGGATGTGCCAGGATCGCGCAAACTCGTCCGGGCGGTCCAGCCCGGCTTCCTCGGCCAGGGCCTCGATGTGACCCCTGATACGGCTGAGGTACCCGATGCTTGCCTGCCCGAGAGGGTGCCCCGGCCCCATCTCCAGCAGGACGTTAATGAACGAACACGCTTCGAAGTCGTCGCGCTGGAACCAGTCCCCGAACACGTCAAACACGGCGAGCAACTGTTCCTCGGCGGTGTTGCCGCGGCGCCTGGCCTCAGCCACGATGAGGTCCACGGTCCACACCTGGTCCCGCAGGTCCAGGAAGGCCAGCACCAGCGCATCCTTGGACGGAAAATGCCGGTAGAACGTTGCCTTGGAGACCCCCGAGCTGCTTATGAGCTCGTTGACGCCGACGCCTCGGATGCCGCGCCGGGAGAACAACTCGTAGGCTGTGGCGAGAATTCGGTCCACCGGGTCATCGCGGCCGGCCATGGCCGTAGCGGGCAACAACGTGGGACCGTCGGCATCGTAGGCAATCATGGTGCCTCAAATTTTACACCGCACCACGCTGAACAGACCGGTCTGCCTTGGACGGTGGCAACCTTTTGGCGTCCTCAGTGGCTCTAAGGATGAAGAACGCGGTTCCCGTCGCGGCGTGCAGAGAAACGAGTGTCGAGGGCGTGGACGAGGCTGCGGAGGGTGGCGGCGTCGTGCGTGTTGTTGGCCAGCCTGACGATTGCGGAGGCCGTGTGTGCGAGCTTGAGGTTATGGTGCTGGCTGTAGACGGAAAGCCGCTCAAAAGCGGCGTCTGAACCGATGTGAAGGATCCCCATGAGGATGCCCTTGGCCTGCTCGATGAGGCCCCGCGTGCCAATGGCGCCCTCGATCGCCTCACGGGCGGACCGGTCCGTTTCCAGCTGAACCGTCCTGGTGAGGTCCAGGATGAATCCGTCGACGAATAGCGGCTTCCCGTCGGCATCGGGCATGCCCTCCCCCGCCATCAGGACCCTGCGTTCCCGCCTGCGTGCGTCGAAAAGCCGGTGGTAGCTGGCAAAAAACCCGCCGGCACGGCAGGCGTCCTCAAAGATTTCCCGGCACCCCTTGCGGTCTTCAGCGTGCAGGTGCGACATCAGAAGACCCATGGTCGGCACAACCTCCCCACGGTGATAGCCGTGGATTCGATAGATCTCCTCGGACCACTGCAACTCCCCGGAGGTCACGTCGTAACGAAAGGTCCCCGCGACACAGTCCCCGCCGGCCAGGGCACTGGAGTACGTCTGCAGCGCCTTCAACTGGGTCACGGACATCGCTAGCAGCCCGGCCTCAGGGCCGTCATCCCGTCCGGGCCAGTCCGGCGGCATGGGCAGGAAACGCCCGAAACGGTGAACAGTTCGAAGATGCCGGTCATTGAACCCTCCTGGAAGCCGAGACCCGCCCCCGGTGACGCCGTTGTCACCGGGAACAGCCTGAATCCACCCGCACGGTACCGGTCCTCCGCGGAAGTCCGGAACGAATTGATGAATTTATGAAAGTCTGAACTACGGTTCACATCTGCGCAAGGGGGCTCCCCGCATTCGTCGGCGGCGGCGACACGACAGCATCCCGGCGCTACGATGTACGTGCGGGTAGGCGAATCGGGCAGCATGGGAGACAGACTTTTCTGTCTCGCACGCGCTGGATTCCTCTCGGCGGGTTCCGCGCAGACGCGAGGCTCAGAATATTTGAATGCGAAGGAGGGAGGTCCCGATGCCGGACGATCTTCCCGCAAGTCTGGTCCTGACCGATGTGAAGGCCGAACTGTTCAAGTCCATGGGCCACCCGGCACGGATCCAGCTGCTCGAAATGCTCGCAGACGGGCCCGTTGCCGTGAGCACACTGCGCGACAACACGGGCCTGGAGCCGTCGAATCTCTCCCAACATCTGAGCTTGCTCCGCCGCCAGCGCCTTATTGTCCCCTCACGACGCGAAGGGCGGCTGTTCTATGAACTAGCCAGCCCCGAGGTGAACGTCTTGCTCGCTGACGCCCGGTCACTGCTCGGCACACTCCTCCATACCACCCGCTTGACCCTCAGCCCCGCGGGCGAGTCGACCCGGGAAGACGCAGTCCGCTAGTCGCCGGTCCACTCCGGCCGATCGGCGCCGTCGTTCCCCGAACGGCGCCCCACCACGCCCCGGCCGGTCAGCGCTGCGTCCTGGCCTGGTGCAGGTAGGCCATGAGGCCGGTCAGCTGCTCTGCAGTCCATGGCAGATCGGCGCTCAGTGCCGCGCTATTGTCCTGCCACATGGCGCGGGCGGCGGCTTTGGTCTGTTCGCCGGAGTGGAACATGGCTCCGAGTTCGTCCCACGCCCTGGCCCACTGACGCACGGACGGATCAGTGACGGGCGTTGCGTTCCCGGCGTGCCTGAGGCCTTCTTCGACCAATGCGACCCATCGGGTCTTGGCGGCTTCGATGCGGTCGGCGCCAAGTTCGGCCCTTCGCGCGGCCAGATCCTGGCGCTGTTGCGGTGTGAAGTGGTTTTCCAGCACGGCGATCATCTCCAACGTTGACATGAACTGTTCGGCATCCGGCATGGCGGCTGCGTCGATGCGGGAAAGCAGGTCCCGGATCCGGTCCTCCACGGCCCGGACCTGCTCCACGTGGCGGCGCACGTGGAGCAACTGTCCTTCCAGGAGGTTGCGCAAGGACGTCAGGTCATCGGCCGGGGCCTCCAGCGCGGCGCCGATATCCGCCAGCGGAAGTCCGAGCATCTGGAGTGTCCGGATCCTGTACAGTCGCCGCACGTCCTGCCCGGTGTAGCGGCGGTGGCCGGAAGCCGTCCGCCGGCTGGCTGACAGCAACCCGATCTCGTCGTAGTGATGGAGTGTACGGACCGTGACGCCACATGCCGTGGCGAGTTCGCCAATGCTCCACGGGCCGGTGGCCGCGTTCGTCTCTTTCATGTGCACCACGGTAGATCCTCACGCCACGTGAGGATCAAGACCTTGTGCCGCCAGCCGGTTGTTGAGCCGGTCCACCTCGTCGAGGACTTCGGCCGCCGCCCAGGCGCGGCTGCGCTTTGACTGGGTGACCGGGGTGATGACGCCGGCGTTGGTGAGCCGCTCCAGCGCGGCGTAGACGGAGCTTTCGGCGACGCCGGCGGCGTGGGCTGCGCTGTGCGCCTCGAACACAGGCCGCTCCAGCAGCCACGGAATGATCTTCTCGTCCGCGGATCCCTTGCGGGGCCGGGCCAGCTCCAGCCACATGGCCGGCAGGGCATCGAGTGCGGCCACGGATTCCCGGGCTGCATCCGCGGCGCGAACCGCCGAGCGGGCCAAGTACAGCACGAACGGGTCGGCGTCACCGGACCGGTAGTTGTTGAGGAGGCTGAAGTACGTCCCGACGTCGGCAACCATCGCCGACGCAATCGGCGTGACCGTGTTCTTCGTGAGCCCCCGACGCCGGGAGATCGCACCGATCAGGGCCCGACCGATCCGGCCGTTGCCGTCGGTGAACGGGTGGATGGATTCGAAGTGGGCGTGCGCGATCGCCGCCTGCGCCATGATGGGGAGGTCGCGGCGGTTGCAGAAGACCATCAGATCCTCCATCAGGTCCGGCACGAGCTCCGGCGGGGGCGGGACATGAATGGCGGCTCGCGGCGAATGATCACTGCCGCCGATCCAGTTCTGCACGTCCCTGAACCGGCCGGCATGCGGACCGTCCATCGGGTCGTCCTTCATGAGGGTGCGGTGGGCGGCGAGCATTGCCTCCAGCCGGATCTCCCCGGTTCGCCCGGCGTCGTCGATCATCCCTTGCACCGCGTCGGCCGCGGCCACCATGGAGCGGGCGTCATCACTGGCCTTGAGGCCGATCATGGCCCGAGCATAGTCGTCGCGGTTGGCGTCGACGTGCTCGATCTTGGAGGAGGAGACGGCCTCGCTGCGGAGGAGGAACCCGCTGATGGCGCTCATCCGGGTGCCGGCCGTGACGTCGAGGGACGCGATGGCAACGGCGGCCTCCTCGAGCGCGACAATGGTCTCGCGGCCCGGATGGAACCAGCGCTCCGCGATCATGGGCGGAAGCGAGACCACAACCTCGGCGAATTCCCGGTCCTCCCGCGGCGGGCGCCCGGACGACTTCCACGGCATGGTCTTGCTGCCGTGCGCGGGCCAGGCGGTCATTGCTTCCTCCGGAAGTCTAAATAATGCGCTCACTATTAAGACTTTAATAGATAAATCTAAATAACGTGCGCCTTCTTGCTCGCAGATCCGGCAATGAGAACTGCCGGGCAGATATCCGGGCCCGCCAGCGAACCGTCCGAGATTTTACGTTTTCGCGTTCCGCCTGTGATCTACCGGAAATCTTCAAACTGTGTACTTACCGACATTGGGTCCGTTATAAATGAAACAAACAGGCACATGAAATCAAAGAATCCATGAATTTAGACACTTCCTCCCGAGAGTGTCCCATTCCAGAGGAGCAAACGTGGTTGTCGCAGTTGTCGATCCCGGTTCCACAGATATCACCCCATTGATCCACCACCCTGTCCTTTGGGCTTCCGCGGCAGGCGTCTTCGCCGTTGTCATCCTCCAGTCGGCCATCTACTTCAAGGCAATCCGGAAGGCAGCCCCGGCCGCCGAACTGACGCCGGGACAGGTCAACAGCTCGGTCCGGTCAGGTGCCGTGGCCGCCATCGGACCGTCCCTTGCCGTCGCGCTCATCGCGGTCTCCCTTCTCCCCCTTTTCGGTACGCCCGCAGTGCTGACACGCATCGGGCTCGTGGGGTCTGCCGCCTTCGACGTCGCGGCGGCCGGGATTTCGGCCGGCACGCAGGGTGCCCAGTTGGGCGGTCCCACTTACACCCAGAAGATCTTCGCCATCGCCTTCGCCGCCATGACCATCGGCGGGCTCGTCTGGATGCTGACCGCGCTGATCCTGACGCCCGTCCTGAGCAAGGGCGACGCTAAGCTCCGCAAAGTGAACCCGGCCATCATGGCCATTGTGCCGACGGCGGCGCTGCTGGGCGCGTTCTTCACCCTTGCGTTCCAGGAGGTACTCAAGTCTCCTGTCCACCTCGCCACAATGCTCGCCTCCGCGGCGGCGATGGGCGTGTGCCTGCTGCTGGCCCACAGGTTTCGGCTTTCGTGGCTGCGCGAGTGGGGACTGGGAGTGTCCATCATCGTGGCACTCTCAACCGCCTATTTCATGACCGCAGCAGCCTAGAACTATAGACAGGAGCCATCCGATGTCCACATCGACTGCCACTGAAACGTCCGCTCGGTTTGCGGCCTTCGACCGCACCACTTCCATTTGGGGGCCCATCACACTGGGCCTTGGGCTGCTGATTTCCCTGGCTGCCGCCCTCTATGCCGCCTTCGGCACCGGCGTGGGAGTGACACCCCTGGAACTGGCCACCGCCGTCGGGGCCGTCCTGGCCACCTTCGGCATCATCGCCGTGATCGAGCCGGTGTCCTACTTCCCCATTCTGGGGCGTTCGGCCATGTACCAAGCGTTCCTGATCGGCAACATTGCCAACAAGCTGCTGCCGGCGGCCATCGTGGCCCAGGCCAACCTGGGCGAGAAGCCGGGCACCCGCCGGGCCGAACTCATCGCCGGCAGCGCCATCATCGGCGCGGTGATGGTTCACATCACCACTCTGATCCTGCTCGTAGGCGTGCTGGGAACCTGGCTCGTGGGAATGCTCCCCCCGCCGCTGATCGCCACGGCCCGGAGCTACATCCTGCCCGCGATTTTCGGCGCCGTGGTACTACAGAGCGTCATGGCCATGAAGAGCCGCCGCACCACCATCGTGGCGGTGGTCGTTGCCGCCGCAATCGTCTTCGTGGTGGTTCCGCTGGCCCCGGCGCTGACGTACTTTGCCACCGCGCTGGCCGTCATCATTACCATCGCCGCCTCCTGGTTTGCGCGGTCCAAGACGCCGCTGTCCCCCGCGGACGCGGACGCCGGCCAAGCCCGCCGAACCACCCCGATTTCCGAACCCATCCACTGAAAAGGAAGCCAGCAATGACCACCACCACAGGCGTCAGCCTGACAGCCGCCGTCGATGTCCCCGAATCGTTCGTGGAGGACTATGTCGGCGTCTACAAGCACCTGCACGCGCACCCCGAGCTCTCGGCCCAGGAATACAAGACCGCGGAGTATATCGAGCGCCACCTCGCCGGACTGGGGATTGAATCCTTCCGCTGCGGGGGAACCGGGGTTGTCGGCATCCTGAGGAACGGGGACGGCCCGGTGATCGGCTTCCGCGCCGATACCGATGGCCTGCCGATCGCGGAACAGACAGGTCTGGATTACGCCAGCGAGGCCTCCGGCACCCTGCCGAACGGGAGCATCGCGCCGGTGATGCACGGCTGCGGCCACGACACCCACATCGCCTCCGCGCTGGCACTGGCGTCTCTTCTCAACGAGCGCAGCGAGCTGTGGGGCGGAACGCTGGTGCTCATCTTCCAGCCCGGCGAAGAGACAGCCTATGGCGCCAAGGCGATGATCGACGACGGACTGTGGGACCGGGCGCCCAAACCCGAGGTGGTGCTGGCCCAGCACGTCATGCCGATCAGCGAGGGAAAGCTGCTGATCCGGGGCGGGCACATGGCCAGCCTGGCGGACTCGTGGAAAATCACCGTCCACGGCCAGCAGGCCCACGGGTCCCAGCCCGAAAAGTCCATCGACCCGATCGTCGCAGCCTCCGCCATGGTGCTCCGCCTGCAGACCATCGTCTCCCGGGAACTGGCGCCGTCGACGCCGGCCGTCGTCACCGTGGGGACCTTCCACGCGGGCCTCAAGGAAAACATCATTCCCGAATCCGCCGAGTTCTCGATCAACGTGCGGACACCCGATGAGGACACCCGCGCGACCGTCCTCGCCGCAATCCGCCGGATCATTTCCGCCGAGGCCGCTGCCTCGGCGGCGCCGGAGCCGACCATCACCGAATTGAACAGCTTCCCCCGCTGCTACAACGATCCTGCGTCGGCCGGCCGCGTGATCGACGCGTTCACGGCGGACTTCGGCGCAGATGCGCTGATCGACGCGCCGCTGGGCATGGGCTCCGAGGACGCGGGATGGCTCAGCGACGCCATCGGCGTCCCGGGTGTGTTCTGGGCCTTTGGCGCCTTCGATCCGGACCTCTTCGAGGACGGCGCAACACCCGCCGGCAACCACTCGCCGCACTTCGCACCGAACGCCCGGGCCGCCGTCGTCGGTGGAACCGGTGCCGCGCTCTCCGGGGTGCTAGCCTATCTGGGCCGGAACTGAGATTGCCGGGGCGGTGGCGAGGCTGCCGCCCCGGCCCTGTTCCGCGGGTGCCGCCTGCCGGCGTCGTACCTTCGCAGTCACAGTGAAAGGAGCGGGACGTGGAGCAGCTTGATGCCCTGGACCGGCAGATCGTGGCAGCGCTGGTCCGAAACGGGCGCGCGCCCTGGCGCCTGATCGCCGATGTCCTGGGACAGCAGGAACGGACCGTGGCGCGCCGCGGCAATAAGCTGCTCGAATCCGGCGTGGTGCGCACCAACTCCTTCATCAACCCGTCGTCGGTCAGTTCCCGGTCCGCGTTCCTGCTGCGCGTCGCGGCTGCCCCGCGCGAGCTTCGCCGGATCTGCTCGTGGCTGGCTGCGCAGGCAGAGACCTCGTGGGTCAGCGCGCTGTCCGGCACGAACGAGGCCGTGGCGGAACTGTTCCTTGCCCCCGATCAACTTGGCGGGTTCCTCTACGGGCGCCTGGCGGAGGTGGAGGGCGTTCAGTCCTTCACCATGATGCCGCTCCTGGAGTACTTTCGGACGCCCAGCGGCTGGACGCCGGATATTTTGGCCAAAGAGCAGTACCAGTCCCTCCATCGCGACGAGGACGGCCAGTTGGCGGGGATCCGGGCCGGCCGGACCGGGGCGGCACTGGATGAAACCAACCGGTCACTCGCCGAACTGCTCCATCGCAACGGGAGGGCCACGGTGGACGAGCTGGCCTCCGAATTGTCCGTGTCCAAGGCGACCGTCAGCCGCAGGCTGGACGCGATGACGAGCTCCGGCGCGCTGTTCATCAGGGCGGTGGTGGACCCGGCGTCGCTCGGATTCCCGGTGGAGTCCCTCATCACTCTTGTCCGCACCGGCACGGCGACGGAAGATCCCGGAAAGTACCTGGCGGCCCTGCCGGTGACGCGGTGGGCTGCCGCCTCGGGCGAATACGTGCTGGCGCAGGTGGCAGTCGCCAGCCTCGAAGACCTGCGCGGCCTGCTCGACGGGCTCCGGCGGCTGGACGGGGTAACGTCCCTCCGGTCTTCCATCTACGCTGAGATTTTCAAACGCAGCACCGTGATGTACCGGGACGGGGTCCCCGAGAAGCCAGCCGAGGCAGCCGCCCCAACCGATCACAGCTGAGGCCGCGCCGGCGCGACGTTGTCCTGGGCGCGGGAGAGGTGGCGCAGGCGGAATGCGACCGCGAAGATCCAGGCCATAAAGGTGACCAGGATGGCCCGTTGCACCAGGCCCTTCCATTCAAACAGGCCGCTCCCGGGCTGCTGGCTGATCCTGAGCAGAACGATCCCGAGGGTCAGGACAATGCCGCTCAGAAGCGTCCACACAGCCAGGGGCCGCCACAACGGGTCACTGCGAAATCGCCGGTAGAAGACGAAGCAACTGACCGGTGCGAACGTGAAGACGATGGCGCCGAAGATGCCGTGCACCACGCCGTGAGCACTGGTTTGGCCAAGCATCGCCGACGGGTCGGTGTTGAAAGCTCCCGACGCCATGAGGCTGACGCCGATGCCCTGCACAAGAAATGGCCCGGCCCGGGATGCCGCGCCGGTGCTGAAATGAGCGGCAAGGCCGCGGCCGAACATCAGCAGCAGGATGCCTGTCAACACGAAGTTGAGGACCTGGATCCAGCCAAAGGAACCCAGCGCCAGCTCGCTGACGAACATGCTTCTCGCTGAGTAGCCGGGGTTTAGCCACCCGAAAACGGTAAAGACGGACACGAAGAGAGCGGCTCCCGCCATGCCTGCCACGGCGGCCAGCCCGACGCGTCGTCCGGCCGCCGCCTGGCCGCCATCAGTGCCCGAGATCACAAGGTGGAGCCTAGTACGAAGCGGCAGCCGTGCGGCACGGAGGCGCACGCCCGGCACTCCGGAATGTGATGGATTTATACCCCCTAGGGTATTGTTGAAGGGAGTGGACGGGCGGAAAACCCGCGTTCCGACATAGTGGAGTTCAGCGATGACATCTGGGAGCACTCCCTTGCTGCAAAAAGACCGCGCAGGGCGGCAGAACCGCCCGCCGCGCTCCAGCGTCACCCTGGGCCTGCGTCAGAACCTGGCCCAGTTCATGCTTCTGGTCGCCGTCAACGCGCTCGTCGGCGGAACCCTCGGCCAGGAACGCACCGTCCTGCCGCTGCTGGCGGACCAGGTCTTCCACCTGGACCTTTACACGTCCGCGCTGACCTACATCCTGGCCTTCGGACTCGCCAAGGCCGGCACCAACTACTTGGCGGGCACCTTCTCGGACCGCTACGGCCGCAAGCCAGTCCTCGTGACCGGCTGGCTCGTCGCCCTCCCCGTGCCGCTGCTGCTGATCTATGGACCTTCCTGGGGATGGATCGTCGGCGCCAACGTAATCCTCGGCATCAGCCAGGGCCTGACGTGGTCCACCACCGTGGTCATGAAGATGGACCTCGTGGGCCCGTCCCGTCGTGGCCTGGCGATGGGCCTGAACGAGGCCGCCGGCTACCTCGGCGTCGCCGGGACCGCCTTGGCCACCGGCTATATCGCCGCCCACTACGGGCTGCGGCCGGGACCGTTCCTGCTCGGCGCCGCCTACATCGCGCTCGGCCTGGGCCTCTCGGTCTTCGCTGTCAAGGAAACCCAAGGCCATGCCCGGCTGGAGACGGCTGGCCACACGGCGGCCCATGCCGGTGCCCACGGGGAATTGAGCAACCGGGAGATCTTCACCCTCACCAGCTTCCGGGACAGGTCCTTGTCTTCGGTCAGCCAGGCCGGCATGGTCAACAATCTTAACGACGGCCTGGCCTGGGGTCTGTTCCCGCTCCTTTTCGCCGCGGCTGGGCTGAGCATCGAAAAGATCGGCATCCTCGCCGCCGTCTACCCTGCCGTCTGGGGCGCCGCGCAACTCGTCACCGGAGCACTGTCGGACCGGTACGGCAGGAAATGGCTGATCGTGGGCGGCATGCTCGTCCAGGCCGCGGCGCTGGGCATGGTCGCCTTCGGAACCGGCTTCGGGGTCTGGCTTGCCGCTGCCATCCTCCTGGGCCTTGGCACCGCCATGGTCTACCCCACCCTGCTGGCGGCCATCGGCGACGTCGCGCACCCGGAATGGCGGGCACGTTCGGTGGGCATCTACCGGTTATGGCGCGACGGCGGATTCGCCGTCGGCGCCCTGCTGGCCGGCGTCCTCGCGGACGCCTTCGGCATCCCGGCGGCAGTCGCCGTCGTCGGCGCCCTCACGGGGCTGTCGGGGATCCTCGTTGCCGTACGGATGCGCGGAACCGACCACAGGGTCACAACGTAGGCCGGTCCGGCCGGCCAGTTGCTACACGATTGCCTGAATACAGGCTCGGATGTACTTTTGACGGATGGAAACTCTCACGCATGCGCCGGTGCTGGCACGGTTCGGCTATGCCGTCGCCGATCCGACCCGGGCGCGGATCCT